>UMGC01079632.1_pt1 | contig 13894 bp, 11 predicted proteins | sample 1965151 | NCBI WGS metagenome assembly UMGC01 (sample SAMEA4836061, study PRJEB28245) | human gut metagenome | biome: gut microbiome; material: fecal sample | place: Denmark | collected 2008 | reverse complement strand
AACGACGGCCAGACATTTGCTGCCGTCGCAGCGGTACAGCGCGATCGTGAGTTCCGGTTCGTCCTCATGAACCAAGTGCAGCGTCAGGCTGATCTCCTGCTGGCCGGTGGCTTTTTCAGAGGTAAACTCCTCTGCGGTCAGTATCTCCAGCGCGTCTTGCAAATCACCGATCTCGATTTCCGCTTCCTCACAGAGCCATGTCCGCTCCTTGCCGTCCTTCTGAGATGTAAGCGTATAGGTCTCGCCGTCCAGCGTAACATCTATGCCGGTCACATCATCAAAGTCACCGGAGAAGATCTCCTGATGCCGCAGGTCATTGTAGCCGGCTGCCATGAGCGAGCGATAGCTGCTGCCGGAGATCTGGTAAATGATCTTGGAATCGCCCACACGCGCATAGGCGGTAATGTCCGTATCATCCTCATTCTCCGCGTCCGCAGCGGATTTCTTCTCCGTGGGATCTCTGCTGATATGCAGCACAAAGGTGTCGGAGGTTCCGTCGTCCGTGTAGTCCACACTGACGCTCAGCTCAGGATCGTCCAGGCCGCAGGCGGACAGTTCTTCCTCCGTGACCTTGTAGGTCACATAGTCGGTGAGATCCAGATAGCGCAGCTTGCTGATATAGGAGTTGACCCGGCTGGTATCCAGCGGCTTTCCGTCCGCGGTAAAGTAGACGTCATCGGCGCAGATGCTCTCGCCGTCTTCGTCATAAATCACGCTGTAGTCCTCGCTTCCCGCAAAGTGGATCTGGCTGACCTCATCAAAATACGGCACATCGTCGTTGGCGATCAGGTCTTTCAGCTCCACATCGTATGCGTCCAGCGGATCACTGGCGGCCAGATACACATTACCGTCACCGATGTCCACATAACGCTGAGAATCCATGGTGCTGTAATCTCCCAGCTTCACCGTGTAGGTCTCATCATCCGTAGTCAGGGTGATGGTGCAGGTCGGCTCATCTAATCCGTACTGGCTGAGATCCTCGGCATTTTCAATGGTGAATGATGCCCCGAAACCATAGAATTGCTCCAAAAGGGCGTCCATAGCGCTGTCGCTGACGGGAAATTCCGCGTCATCATCATACTGCCAGCCGTCATCGCCGCGGTGAAAGTTCAGCGTCGTCCCATCCTGCTCCCAGCTCAGCGCGGTCACCTTCGCAGGCTCAATGGATAAAACGGTTTCACCGCTGGTTTTGATCTGCTCCTGCTTTTCCTCCGTATGCAGCGCAGCCAGCGCCGCAAGGCAGACGATTATAAGGACGCCCGACAGGATACCAATTTTTTTAGTTCGATTCATTTTGGTTTCTCCTTCTCTTCCACGCCACCGCCACGCCGACGCCCAGATAGGTCAGCGGGAATACGCCGATCATCAGTACCTTCAGCAGCGAAGCCGTCGAGCCGCTGATGGTCAGGTAATCATAGTTCAGTGACTTGCTGCGGATCGCCATGGCTTCGCTCTCACCGATCATATCCGCCAGCGCATTCATAACAAGGTCACCGTTGGCGCCAGAGGAAGACGCGTTATAAGAATCCTCCAGGAAATAGGACGAAGTGAACCACACCATTTCTCCGCCGCCGGTGGTCTCCACAGAAACGCCGGTGGCAAAGGGGCCTTCGATGTCGCCGTCCTCATAATCGTAGGTGGACATGGCATAGCCCGCCGCCTTGCTGAAGGAGGTGTCCGAGGTGGTCAGCAGCTCCGTCACCGTTCCGCTGGCGGAATCGTCCATGATCAAGCCCAGCGCGATGGGCATGATAACAGAATAATTGGAGTCGATCAGCGAATCGGTAATGTCATCGCTGTGCAGCTGCGGCAAAAGGGCCGCTGGGCCGCTGAACGCCGAGTAACAGGTGGGGTCGCTTTCTACCACAATCCCCTCCACCGGCTCCGAGCCGTAGTCAGAGAGCAGGCTGTATAGGTTTTCCAGGACCCCGTCCTCACGGGTGGGGCCGGCGATCACCAGCAGCTTGCCGCCACCAGATACATACTCCGCCAGCAGATCCCGCTCGTCCTCCGAAATGTCGCTCTCCGGCGCGTAGATCATCAGGCAGTCCGCGTCCTCCGGAATGGTTTCCGTATGGAGAAGGGACAGGCTCTCCGTTTCGATGTTGTCCTTTTCCACCTGCTCGGCAAAGGTGCTGGGGAGGTCGGCCTCGCCGTGGCCCTCCACGAGGTAGAGTTTGGGCTGCTCCTCGTTTACCACATAGTCGATAGCCGAGGTGATGGCGCCTTCACCGTCGAAGGAGGTGGAGTAGGAATAGGAGTACATATCTGTAGTCTGAACGTAAATGTCATTGTAGCTGATATAGCGGCTGCGTTCGCCGCTCTCCACGATCAGGCTGTTGTTGGGGACGCTCTCGCTGGTGTACTGCTGGGTAAAGGTGGGATAGACGTCCGGGTTCTTTTTCACCACCGCAATGTGGTCGGACAGACTTTCGTATTTGCTCAGCAGGTTTTCGATCACATCATTTTCTTCGCCGGATTGAACGACCCAATAGATGGTCACATCCTGCTGAAGATTGTTGACCACGACCTTTGTGTTGCTGGTGATGGAATAGAGCTTGCTGGAGCTGATATCATAGTTGGTCATGGACTTCGGCAGCGCCGAGGCGAACACATTCACCGCAATCAGGATCGCCAGCACGATGGCCGTGACAGTAAGTGAATAGGAGCCGCCCCGCAGGGCGTTCCGGTTCCGGTCAGGGGAAGCGGAGGGGCGCTTGAACGATATTTTTTTCATCAGTTATACCTCCGTTTCTCCATCGACTGCACCGACAAAAACAAGAAGAATCCCATCACGCTGACATAGTAGACGATGGCCGTGAGATCAAATGCGCCGTTGACAAAGCTATTGAACTGCCGGAACAACGAAAGCTTCGTCATGATATCCGGCAGCAGCCCCTCGAAGGCGCTGCTGTTCACAAAGTAGGCGACCGAGAGTGCTGCGATCAGCACAAAGGTCACGCCGTAGGCAAGATTCTCGTTCCGGGTCAGGCCGCGGATCACCACACCCAGCAGCAGCGCGATGACGTACAGTGCGATCAAAGATCCCATGGCCGTGGACGAGGTGTACTCCGCAAGGCTCACGCTGTAATAGTTCAGCAAGATCGCCGCAACACCGATACCGGCGGCGAAGCCCTGATTGTCCGTCAGCGAGGAGAGGAACATTCCCACCGCCAGCAGCGCCGCGCCCATCAGGAAAAAGGCAAAGAGAGAGCCGTAGGAGGTCGGCAGATACACCTCGCCGAACTGAGAAAACAGCAGCGGGTAGAGAGAAACGACCGCCAGCGGGATGAGGTACACCACAAGAAGGGCGAGATACTTGCCCAATACCACCTGCGTGGTGGTGATGGGCAGAGAATAGAGCAGCTGATCCGTCCGCTGCCGCCGTTCCTCCGCCATGGTGCGCATGGTCAGGATCGGAACGATGACCACGAAAATGATGCTGGCAAAACTGAGCACAAACTCAAAGTTGCTCACCGCAGCCTCCAGGTTGTAGAACATGGCGCCGATGCCGATCACCGCCAACAGGAATGCGCCGAACACATAGGCGGTCAACGAATGGAAATAGCTCCGCAGTTCATGGCGAAATACAGCACTCATGATACATCCGCCTCCGTTTCCTCCGTCTGCCCGCTCTCCGTCAGCTCAAGGAACACATCCTCCAGGCTGGCCTTCCGGACAGACAACTCCAAAAGTGCCTGATTTTCCTTTGCAAAGGCAAAGAAAATGCTGCGGGAGACCGCGTGCATATCCTCGCAGTCCGTTTTGAGGTGCACGGTCACCGCGCCGTCTGCCGCGCTCTCCGCGGGCTCGACCTGCGTGATATGGGGCAGTGCCGAGAGCAGCGCCCGCGCCTTTTCCGCCTCCGCGTCTGTTGTGAGCACGATCTCGCCCGCCGAGCGCAGCTGGCGCTCCAGCTCTAAAGGCGTGCCCAGCGCCGTCAGCTTCCCTTTGGAAATGATGAGGATCTTGTCACAGATGGCCTGCACCTCGGAGAGAATGTGGGAGCTGAAAATGACGGTGTGGCGCTTTCCAAGCTCCTTGACCAGATTTCGGATCTCGATGATCTGGATGGGGTCAAGGCCGACGGTCGGCTCATCCAGAATGATGACCTCCGGTCTGCCGAGCAGCGCCTGCGCAATGCCCACGCGCTGCCGGTAGCCCTTGGAAAGCGTGGATATCCTGCGGTTTCGAACCGGCTCAATGCCCGTGCGCGCCACGGCATCGGCGATCTGTACCGTCAACTCCGCTCCACGCAGGCCCTTGGCCTCTCCTACAAAGCGCAGGTATTCCAGCGGCGTTTCGTTCAGGTAGAGCGGCGGCTGCTCGGGGAGATAGCCGATGAGCCTTTTGGCCTTTTCCGGCTCATCAAAAATATCGTAGCCGCCGATGCGCACATGCCCCTCCGTTGCGGAAAGGCAGCCGGCCATGATATTCATGGTGGTAGACTTTCCCGCCCCGTTGGGGCCGAGAAAGCCGTAGATCTGACCGCTTTCAATGGATACGCTCAGATCCGAGACCGCCAGATGCTCGCCGTATCGCTTGCTCAGGTGTTCAATTTCGATCAAGGGAACACACCCTCCTTCTTTTTCGGATGCCCCCATTGTAGATGCCCAACTTAAAAGCAAGTTAAAAATCCATTTTCTCCGTTTTTTAAGTTGTTTTTGAGTTCGCCTCGTATGATGGAGCCAGCTTGAAGGGAGGTGCTTTTCCATGAAGTTCATCCGCAGGGTCTCGATCCCCGCCTGTTTGCTCGTCTGCTTATTTCTTGTTTTTTGTGCATATTCAAACTTATTTCACAAATCCGCGATAGAATCAGAACAGGAAGAAAATTTGGAACTTACGACGGTTTTCCGATATGAAAACGGAATGGCGATACGCAGAGGCAGCGTTCGTATCCGCTGCCGGCAAACAGAACAGTCCGCCGCGCTGAACGACCGCGGAGAAGCAGCCTCCTTTCAAGTGCCGAAGGATAACGAGGCAACCTTGATCCTTGCAGGAAGCGACGGCCGGGAGATCAGCCGCATCGCACTGCATTTTACCGCCGCCGCGGTGACAGACGCCTCCACAGACGAGAACGGCGTCGGGCACATCTCCGTCAAAGCCGAGGCAGAGCATCTGACGCTGCTGCTGACGCTGGACGAGAGCGACCGCCTGCGCTGCGGCCTGTACCTGAATGACTTACAATGACAGCAAGGAGGTCGATCATGGACTATTCAGTACCGGAAGTAACATCGGCGGAGCGGGAATTCTACGGAGAGAACCTGATCCTGCTGGAAGGCGCGATCTCCGAGTTTCTCTCCTGCATGGATATGATCCGCCGCTACGAGGTGCAGCTGGGAAACCGCGACCCGGTCGCGTCGTTTCAAACGCGCATCAAAAGTGCGGAGAGTATGCGGCAAAAGCTGCAAAGGCTCGCTTTTCCCGTCACGGCGGAAAGCGCGATGAAAAACGTCTTTGACGCCGCGGGCGTCCGCCTGGTCTGTCCGTTCATTCAGGATATCGACCGCACGGCGGAGCTGATTCGCGCCATCCCCGGCGTGCAGATCCAAACGGAAAAGGACTATATCCGCAACCCGAAGCCCAACGGCTATCGAAGCTATCACATGATCCTTTCGATGCCGCTGCGCTTTCTGGGAAATTCCCCAAAAACCGTATGGCTGGAGGTCCAGCTGCGCACCATCGCCATGGACTGCTGGGCCAATATCGAGCATCAGCTCAAATATAAGCAGAACATTCCGGATCAGGCGCTGCTGATACAGGAGTTGAAGCGCTGCGCCGATGAGATCACCTCCACCGACCTTTCCCTGCAAACCATCCGCGATCTGATCGAACACCATGAGGAGGAACCGATATGAGAGTTTTAGTGGCCGATGACGAAGCTGCCATGACCCGCGCGCTGGAGGCGCTGCTCAAGCGGGAGCATTATTCCGTGGACGTGGTCAACAACGGGCAGGACGCGCTGGACTATGGCCTTGCGGAAAACTATGACGCGCTGGTACTGGACATCATGATGCCGAAGCTGGACGGGCTTCAGGTTTTGACCGCTCTGCGGGAGCAGGGCGTCGCGACCCCCGTCCTTCTGCTGACGGCAAAAAGCCAGATTGAGGACCGCGTAGCGGGATTGACCGGCGGCGCGGACGATTATCTCCCCAAGCCCTTTGACCCCAGAGAATTCGTAGCGCGGGTGGGTGCGCTGACCCGCCGCGGCGGGGCCTATACCCCAAGCCTTCTCACCGTTGGCAACACAACATTAAACCGTTCTACCTTCGAGCTGGTCGGCGAAAACGCTTCCGTGCGCCTGAGCAGCAAGGAATTTCAAATGCTGGAGCTGCTGATGCGGCAAAAGGGACGGCTGATCTCCACAGAGCAATTCATGGAGCGCATCTGGGGCTATGACAGCGACGCGGAGCTGAATGTCGTCTGGGCCTATATCTCCTATCTCCGCCGAAAGCTTGAAATGGTGGGGTCCAATGTCCGCATTGCCGCCCGCCGCGGGCAGGGATACTTATTGGAGGAGATCGCATGATCCGAACGTTGCGGAAAAAATTCATCGCCATCGCCATGCTGTCGCTGCTGGGGACCATGGCGGTTCTCTGCGCGACCATCGGCATTGGAAATTACTACGTTGCCGCAAGCCGGGCGGACAAGGCCATCGACATCCTATATCAGAACGATGGCGAGTTCCCGGTGCCGGACGGCAACGCAAGCCCCTCCGCCCACACAGGCTTTCAGGTCACGCCGGAAACACCGTTTGAGACCCGCTATTTCATTGTGCATCTGACGGCGGAGGATGCCGTCAGCACTGTCGATCTTGAACACATTGCCGCGCTGGATCGGCAGACCGTTGTTTCCACGATCGAGCAGATCGTTTCCAAGGGCACGGCCAAGGGCTATGTCGGACAGTACCGCTTCGGAAGATTTGAAAACGAATCCGGCGGATATACGCTGATCGTCATTGACTGCTTCATGCAGCTGCAATCCGCCTATGCGGTGTTCCGCGTGATAGCGGCGGTCTTTGTCCTCTGCGCGGGGATCGTATTTCTCCTGCTGCTGGTGCTCTCCAAGCGCGTTACGCGCCCCTTTGCGGAAAACTGGGAGCGGCAGCGGCAATTCGTGACAGACGCTTCCCACGAACTGAAAACGCCCCTTGCGATCTTGTCCGCCGACCTGGGATTGATCGAAGAAACGGAGGAAAACCGTCTGTGGCTGGAAAGTGGGCAGGAGCAGATCCAGCGTATGGACAGCCTCATCAAAAATCTCGTGGAGCTGGCGCGCAGCGAGGAAGCTCTGCCGCCTTCGGCTGTCGCGGCCGTACCGTTCAGTGAGCTGGCTGAGGGCTGCATCGAGAATTTTCGTCCCCTCGCCGAGTCTGCCGGAAAAGAACTGACGGCGGAGATCGCCCCCGGTCTGTGCGTCAGCGGCGTGCCGGATGATATCTCCCGCCTGCTGACGATCCTGCTGGACAATGCTGTGAAATACTGTGACGCGGGCGGAACGATCCACCTTGCGCTCTTTTCGCGGAGAAAAAGCGTAGAGCTGGCGCTCTCCAACCCCTGCGCCGGGGTGGATGCCGCGCAGCTGCCCCACTATTTCGACCGCTTTTACCGCGCGGACTCCTCCCGCGCCCGCGCGACCGGCGGGAGCGGTATCGGACTGTCCACAGCCAAAGCCATCGTGACCCGCCATCACGGGCGCATCGGCGCTCGCTGCGAAAGCGGCATCATCACCTTTCAGGTCACGCTGCCGCAGAGCGGCAGGAAGTAAAAAGCGCCGAGCAGAAGCGAAAAACCGTTTTTTTGCAGAAGCGCTTGACATTCTGATGCTTTTCGGTTACAATATGTAGCATACTACACATCGAGGTGAATCACAGTGATGAAGAACGATGTCGGCTACCTCATCAAGCGCATCAATGATAAGCTGGCGGCGAGAGCCGATGCGGAATTAAAGCAATTCAATTTAACGATGTCCCAATGCCGGGTATTTCTGTATCTGAGCAGCCGGGGCGGGCAGGCAACCCAGAAAGAAATCGAAACCTTTTTGGACGTTGCTCATCCGACCGTTGTGGGCTTGGTTTCCCGCATGGAACAGAGTGGCTATGTAACGTGTTGGCCCTGCGAAGATGGACGCAATAAGTATGTCAAACTGACACCGCAGGCAGAGGCCATCGACAAGGATATGCAGCGGAACCAGCTGGAAAACGAGGAAATGCTGTTAGCCCCACTTTCCTCAGAGGATCGCGAGCGGTTGAGAGATTTGCTGTTGACCGTTGCAGAACATTTGACGTAAAAGCCGGTTCACAATCGGCTTTTATATAGCTACAAAGTGTAGCGTACTACATATAAACGAATAGGAGGATACGCATGATAAAAACATTATTGGGAAGCCTGCGGGAATATAGACGAGGCTCCATTCTCACGATCCTGCTCTCCATTCTGGAGGCGGCCTTCGAAATTCTCATCCCGCTTCGTATGGCAGATTTGATCGATCAGGGGATCGACTTGGGGAACATGGCAGCCGTCTGGAAATTTGGCATCGCCATTCTGATTTTTGCCGCTCTGCAATTACTGACAGGCGTTCTTTCCGCACACATTGCGGCGAAAACCTCGGTGGGCTTTTCCGCCAATCTGCGGCAGGATATGTATGACAACGTGCAGACCTTTTCCTTTTCCAACATTGATAAGTTTTCTACTGCATCCATCGTCACCCGCCTGACAACCGACGTGACCAATATTCAGAATGCCTATCAAATGCTGATCCGCATGGCAGTGCGAGGCCCTGTCATGCTGGTATTTTCCATGATCGTGTCTTTCCGCATCAACACAATCATTGCACTCATTTTTCTTGCGGTTATTCCCATTATGGCATTGCTGCTGCTTTTGATCATCCGCAAGGTCGGGCCGCTGTTTGGCCGCGTTTTTCGCACCTACGACACGCTCAACAATATAGTGCAGGAAAATGTCCGGGGCATCCGTGTGGTGAAATCCTTTAATCAGGAGGATCACGAGATCAAAAAGTTCAAAGGCATTTCTCAGAGTATCTATGAGGATTTTGCCGCCGGAGAACGGCTGCTGGCGTTCAACTCGCCCATTATGCAGTTCTTCATGTACGCCTGCATGATCCTGATCTCATGGATCGGTGCAAAAGCCATTGTCGCAAGCGGGAACAGTGCGGCACTTGGCATGACCACCGGCGACCTGACGGCGCTGTTCTCCTACGCCACGCAGATCTTGATGGCACTGATGATGCTCTCCATGGTTTTTACCATGATCACCATCTCCCTTGCCTCTGCTCACCGCATTGCGGAAGTGCTGGAGGAAAAAACGGATATTGACAACCCGACCGGCGCGGAAATGACCGTCAGGGACGGTTCCATCCGCTTTGAGCAGGTAAGCTTTGCATATGCGGCGAAGGCGGACAAGAAGGTGCTGCGCAACATTGACCTCTCTATCGCCTCCGGGCAGACCGTTGGCATCATCGGCGGCACGGGCTCTTCCAAGTCGAGCCTCGTACAGCTCATTCCGCGGCTCTATGATGTAAGCAGCGGAAGGCTGCTGCTGGGCGGCGTGGATGTGCGTAAATATGATTTGGACGTATTGCGCAATGCCGTTGCCATGGCGCTGCAAAAGAACGAACTGTTCTCCGGTACAATCAAAGAAAATCTGCGTTGGGGCAACGAAAATGCCACGGATGAAGAAATCGAGGAAGCCTGCCGCCTTGCCTGCGCGGATGAATTTATTCAAAGCTTCCCGGACAAATATGATACCTATATCGAGCAGGGCGGCGCCAATGTATCAGGCGGTCAGAAGCAGCGGCTATGCATTGCCCGCGCTCTGCTGAAAAACCCAAAGGTTCTGATTCTGGACGATTCCACTTCTGCTGTTGATACCAAAACGGATGCTTCCATCCAAAAATCCCTTTCGACCTTCCTCCCTGACACCACCAAGCTCATCATTGCTCAGCGCGTCAGCTCTGTGCAGCACGCCGACTTGATCGTTGTTATGGACGATGGCAAAATCGCAGCGTGCGGAACGCATGATGAATTGCTGAAAACCTGCGATATTTACAGAGAAGTGTATGAATCCCAACAGGAAGGAGACAGCAAACATGAATAAGACTTCGGAAAACTCCATGCAGAAGCAGCAATTTGACACCAAGACACTGCGGCGGCTACTTTCCTATATGAAGGACTATAAGGGGCAGCTCATTTTTGTGGTGGTTTGCATTTTGCTCAGCGCCATTGCGTCCGCTGCTTCGGCGCTGTTCCTGCAATCCCTGATTGACGATTATATCGCACCGCTGCTCACAAGCTCTGCCCCGGTATTCACACAGCTTTTGAAAGTGCTGGTCGTAATCGGCGCAGTCTATCTGATCGGTGTTCTTGCCACGCTTTTTTATAACCGTGTCATGGTAACCATCGCACAGGGAACGCTGAAAAAGATTCGGGACGAAATGTTTGAAAAAATGCAGCGCCTCCCTATCCGCGCCTTTGATACCCGCACCCACGGCGATATTATGAGCCTTTACACCAACGATACCGATACCCTCCGTCAGATGATCGCGCAGTCCATGGCACAGCTCATTTCTTTGGTGTTTACCATTGTGGCGGTATTTGTCTGTATGCTCTATGTCAGCTTTTATCTGACGCTGGTCGCCGTACTGGTGATGCTGCTCATCTTGCAGCTCGTCAAGAAGATCACCGGGAAGATCGGTGTTTTCTTCGTGATGCAGCAAAAGACGCTTGCGGATGTCAACGCTTATGTGGAGGAAATGGTGAACGGCCAGAAGGTCATCAAGGTATTCTGCCACGAGGAAAGCGCCAAGTCGACGCTTCGGGAAAAGAACAGTGCTTGGGCGTCTGCCGCAGCAAGCGCCAACGGCTACGCCAACTCCATGATGCCTATGATGAACGCCCTTGGTTATGTGCAGTATGTCATTATCGCCATTTTAGGCGGATATATGGCGATCTCCGGCTTTACCAACATCGGTTTGCAGGGAAGCGGCACGCTGACGCTGGGAGCCATTGCCTCATTCCTGACGCTTTCCCGCAATTTTAATAACCCGGTCTCCCAGATCTCCAATCAGTTCAATTCCATTGTGACGGCGCTGGCAGGCGCTTCCCGCATCTTTGCCTTCATGGACGAAGAGCCGGAGACGGACGAGGGCTATGTAACGCTGGTGAACGTCGAGGAAGCGAACGGCAAGCTGCAGGAAACTGAAAAGCACACCGGAATGTGGGCGTGGAAGCATCCGCATCACGATGGAACGCTGACCTATACCAAGCTGGAGGGACAGGTGGTATTTGACCATGTGGATTTTGGTTACACCCCGGATAAGACCGTTTTGCACGATATTTCCCTGTACGCGGAGCCGGGACAGAAGATCGCCTTTGTTGGTGCAACGGGCGCGGGCAAGACGACCATCACCAACCTCATCAACCGCTTTTACGACATTGACGACGGAAAGATCCGCTACGACGGGATCAACATCAACAAAATCAAAAAAGCCGACCTGCGCCGCAGCCTGGGCGTTGTCCTGCAGGAGGTCAATCTCTTTACCGGAACGGTCATGGAAAACCTGCGCTACGGCAATCCCGATGCCAGCGACGAGGACTGCATCGCCGCAGCGAAGCTTGCCAACGCCGATGGCTTTATCCGGATGCTGCCGCAGGGCTACAATACCGTGCTCAAGGGCGACGGCAGCGGCTTGAGCCAAGGGCAGCGGCAGCTTATTTCCATTGCCCGTGCCGCCGTGTCCGACCCGCCGGTGATGATTCTGGACGAGGCCACTTCCTCCATTGACACACGCACCGAAGCATTGGTACAGGGAGGTATGGACAAGCTGATGAAAGGACGGACAGTGTTTGTCATCGCTCACCGCCTGTCTACCGTACAGAACGCGGATGTCATTATGGTGCTTGACCACGGACACATCATCGAACGAGGTAATCACGAAAAGCTGATGGCCGAAAAGGGCACCTATTATCAGCTCTACACCGGCACATTTGAGTTGGAATGATCTTGAGGAGTCTTGAAAACGTACAATTTTCAAGACTCCTCAAAAATTTTTGCAGCAATATTCTCCAATGCATCGCTGAAAATCTCGTGAACACGGATCAACGCAGCGACCTCACAGAAAAACCGCTCCGCTAACGCCTCTTCATCCAGCCATGTGATCTGGGGTGTTGTATAATGTCCAAGATCTGCCTCCGCCTCCGCCTTGGCGGCGCGGATGGCATTCTGCGCGGAGAGCCACCGGCCGTAGGCGCCGCCGTACAAGTCCCTCTTTAACTTTCGCAGCGCGACCTTGTACGCCTTCTCCGCTCCGCTGGGGCCGTTGTAGTTGAGGTAGATCGCCAGCTCCTGAAAGGTCATGCCAACCTCGTCCGGCTGGCCGATGCCGAGGTAGCTCCGCACCAGATTCAGTTCTCTGGGCGTCAGCACCTCCTCCATCCGCTGCATCAGCAGCGTCCGGCGCATGAGACGGTCATAGGCCACAGCAGGATCGCCGTCGCAGCTGACAGAGAACACATCGTCACCTAACTGCCGCGCGCCGCACAGCGCGTGGTATTCCTTCAACAACACCTCGGCTGCCTTGGAGGATACCCTCAGCTTTTCGCATACCGCCTTGGTCAATTCCGTCTCTGAGGCATCCTGTGCCTCGGCGCAGAGGTATGCCACCCTGCGCAGTTGATTGTACCGGCTGATGGGAATGGGCAGAGAGGACGAATACCGCGCGGCATAGTCGGACAGCGCCGCTTCCATCACGGGCATCGCATAGGTCAGCAGCTTTGTTCCGTAGGCGGGATCAAAGTGCCCCGCCGCGTCCAGCAGCGCCAACGCCGCCTCCTGCTTCAAATCCTCCATCTCACACCACGGTGTGTACGCCCGCGCCAGGTCGGTGAGGTAACCCTCGTTCTGTGAGACGAGCCGCTCCGCGGCGTTTTTGTCTCCGGCTTGCATTCGCAACGCCAACTCTTCATTGCAGGGGCCGTCCCCGGCAACGGTGTACATATTTTTCGTCACAGGAACGCCCCCCCTTCCTCATTTCAGCCGCTTCTCTGCCTCCGCGTAAATGTGTTCCAATTCCATGTCCCGCGCATATCCGTCAGCGGCATAGTCGTTGTCCATCAGTGCCTTGTCCCGGTAGCTCCCCGCCAGATACAGTGCCTCCCGCCGCAGGTCATCGGAGATCTTCCCTCTCTGGTGATGCTTGCGGATGGTGTCGGTGCGGGTGGCGAACAAGCGGTAGACCGGGTGCTGTTTGTTCTGCTCCTTTTGGTGCATCATCGCGCCGTACTGCCGGCAGGTATAGCGATTGTCCTGCGGGGCGACGCCGTCGCAGTATTTAGGGATGTGACCGTTGGTGGTCAGAAAATATCTCCCGCAGCCTTGGCACTGGCTGGGCGCGTGGCCGTGGTGCAATCCGTTCATCAGGTCATAGGTGTAGAAATCGGTCAGGCGCGGAAAAATCACCCGTTCCACAAACACCATTTCTTTTTCGTTTTTAGGACTTCGGGCAAACACATAGGTGGAGGACAGCTCCGGGTAGACCGTGAACGGCTCCATATCCAGGCTCTGCAAACTCCGCATCTCATCCCAAAACTGCTCGCTGTTGAAGCAGTCATGCGCGGCCACGGCGAAATGTGTTTCGTTCCGTTTTTTCAGACGCCGCAGATAATCCAGCTCAAAGAACCGCCCCGCTGCATAGAAGTGGTACATGGCGATAGGGATGCGTATAATCCCGACGCAGAATCTCAGAAACTCTGTCTGGAGCTCTGAATTGGGCGTCCGTATTTGCGGGAGGTTTCTCTCGTCAAACAGGATATTGATCCGGCGCATTTCCTTCTCGTAGTCATTGTAGCAAAAGGGCGGATACTTCCAAAGCAGTTCGG
>UMGC01052293.1_pt1 | contig 13920 bp, 12 predicted proteins | sample 1965151 | NCBI WGS metagenome assembly UMGC01 (sample SAMEA4836061, study PRJEB28245) | human gut metagenome | biome: gut microbiome; material: fecal sample | place: Denmark | collected 2008 | reverse complement strand
CCTCTCACGCCGTTAACGTGGGTTCGATTCCCGCACGGGTCACCAGGAAGAGCACCTTAGCGTAAGCTAAGGTGCTTTTTTGTATGTCTAAAACCACTCGCTAGGCGAGTGGTTCGATAAAGATTATATCGATGAGTAATGAAACTCAAACGAAGAATTTTGGAATAGTACCAGTGGGGCAATTCCAGACTGGGTTATTGGCGTATCGCCGGTAGTCCTGTATTAAAAGGTTCCATTGCAAACGAAAGACTCTCAGAAGCAGGATATTTTAGTATCCTCAGGCGCTACTACGAGTCCTTGCACTTATGCGGTTGAACCGCCGTGTACCGGTCGGTACGCACGGTGGTGTGAGAGGTCGGCTCTTAAGTTAAGAGAGCCTCCTACGCGATTTTTTTAGGTAAAAAAGCAAACAAACAGAACACTTCATTCAAATGCATATAGCGGCTATTTATTTCATACAGAGACAAATAGCGGCACAGAACAGATATAATAAAAGAAGCTATAAAAAGCAGGTATTCACGTGGAGGACGATATCGTTTCTACATGAACACCTGCTTTTTTATTTATTATTTACTGCTGGAATAAATAGTGGTAGCCAAGTATTCATCACTGACCCAACCATAAATCCCATTGTAATATACAACAACCCAGTCAGGCACATTGCTGCTATAGCCGCATTCCCATACGATGATACCGTAGGGGATATTATCCATTTTTTCATAATTTGTACCGGGACCTTTACGCATAACCAGCCCATGATCAGCAGTGGTGTAGGTACAAAGGCTATCAATTCGGCTAAGCGTTACATCTGGTGCAACGCATCCATCCGGCAGAATAACGTTGGCATTGTTTTCGGTATAATCCTGTACTTGCAGCAAGCCCCAAAGGCCATTCTGTTTTGCCCATACGCAGCCATCGCGCGCGGGGGCTAAATCTTCATATTGCCCAGCGGAAATTATCTCATTGCCGTAAACATCCAGAACCAGCTTTTGTCCGGATTGATTTTTCACAACTACCATGCCGGATAAGTCTGCGTAAGGATATTCAACAGTTTCGTTCATGATGGACAAACTCATCTGCGGCTGATAAATGCAGGGGATTACTAAAGCACCGCTTTGGTCGCAATATCCCCAGTTACCGGCTGCATCCTTTACCGCGATTAAAGATTCACCGGCCATACAGGCATCCTGGTAGTCGAAATCGGTTAAAATTGTACCGTTTTTATCCGCAACGGCAAAAGGTGCAGAATTGTCAACAAGATAACCGGCATATTCATCATCCCAAATGCCTTGCTGGATGCCAACCAAATCAGGAGCATACACCTGTTCGATGGGCGTGCCACTAAATGTATAGACACCAATAGCAGAACGGTAAATCTGGCTGTCACCTAAAATCCACTGGATGCCATACCCGCCGTGCCCGCCCAGCATGGTTATAAAAGGCATTTGTTGGGCAACCAGCTCCTGGTTAATCTGTTCTTCCAGGGCATTCAGCTTCTGGTAATCGTATGTATCATCTACCCCAATGGAGAGCTCCTGCTCACCATACAGGTACGGGATGCTTTCTGACAAATCTTCCAGAAAAGCATTACAGTTGGCAGCATTAAACAGGCTCCAGCGTTCGCCCTTGCGCACAGCGTACAGATTTCGGGCAGCGGCGTAACCGGCAGTGTGGGTTTCGCGGGAGAAGAGAGGAATCATCTCGTCAAAATCATATTGCGGCGGTAACTTCCAGTTGGCATTGCTAGTGGATGGTATAGCTGTGGCAACAGCTTCACTGGTCGGGGAAAGAGCAGCGGAGGAAGCAGGTTTATTTTCTGGCGCTGCAGCACAAGCGGTAAGCATTATTGCGGTGATAACACTGGCTGAAAATGAGAATAACTTCCTTTTCATGGCTTTTCACTCCTTGCGTAAATGATTTTTCGGTAAGATGAAGAAGTAATATAAGAAAGTGAATTCATAAACCCTATAATATCTTATTTTATCAAAAATATCTGCTAATGGGAATAGCTAACAATTCTACATGGATAAATTTGGATAGTATGACAAAGATTGCAGAACTGGAGTGAAAGTTCGAATCATGCGATGAGTGATCTGCTATAATAAAAGAAACAAAGAAGCCGCCACAGTCGGGCTGTGACGGCTAGGAATAAGAAGAAATGTGGAACTATTATAAAATCCATTTCTATCCACAGAAAGCCTTAAGGTCGCTTTCTGACATAAAGTAGTGTACATGATTTTATCATGAAAAGCAAATTTTTTAGTAAAGAGGATTGACAGAGTCCTATTTATGATGTTATATTGATTACAAATGAAACTTTTATATAATCCAAAATAAAAATATAAGGAGATGATTACCATGTTACTCGGTCATACCAAACAAATCAATGGCGTCTGGAAAATACAATCCCTAAAACAACACAGTGAAAACGTGGCCGAGTACTGCGCACGGGCGTGCCAGCCGCTGGGACTTGAAAATTTGGGCCGTCTTACAGGCTGGCTCCATGACGTTGGAAAATCTCATATCAACGTGCAAAAACATCTGAGAGGCCAGACAAACGAAAAAATCAATCATTCCAGCGCCGGAATGCGGTGGCTATGGGAAAATTATGGCGGAGAAACAGCTTCACCACCTTCTCGCTTGACTGCGCAAATGGCAGCATTGGCAATCGGATCCCATCACTCTGAACGTATGGATGTTTTCGACCTGAGTGGAGTAGAACCCTGGATAAAACATATGTATTCAGAGCAGGCTCAAGAGCTATATGAAGAAAGCTGCCGGGCCTTTTTTGCGGATTGCATAAGTGAAACAGAGATACGGCAAATGTTTGCCAAAGCTGCGCAGGAGGTAGAATGTCTTGTGCGGAAAATCCGAACGCAGGAAGGAAAGAAGCCGCGGCTTTGTATCTATCAGGTCATGTTGGGGTTGGCACACAGATTTTTGTTTGCAGCCCTGATCGATGCAGACTGGTTGGATTCAGGCAACTATTATAATCAAGAAGGATGCCTTCCCCCGGAGCAGCTTCCGCCATGGGATCTGATAGAAAGCAATGTTGAAACATTCCTGAACAATTTGCAGCCCCGACATAAAATAGATACCTTGCGTGCAGAAATTTCGGAGCAATGCAAGACAGCAGGCGAATGTGCAAAGCTGGGCATTTACCGCTTGTATGTGCCAACAGGCGGAGGAAAAACATTTTCCGGGCTGCGATATTGTGTGCATGCGGCCAAAAAACTTTCGGCCCGGCATATTTTCTATGTTGCACCGTTCCGGTCAATTATCGGACAGAATGTACAGGAGTTCAAAAAGGCATTAGGCGGCAGTGAATATCTGTTGGAGCACCATACGGATGCGGTGCTGGATACAGAGAACCCCGAAATTCTCCGCCAGCTGGAACGCTGGCAGGAAGCGCCGGTGATATGTACAACTATGGTACAGATGCTGCAAACCCTGTTTTGCAGCAGGCGGCAGAATGTGCGCCGCATGGCAGCACTGGCAAATTCTATCTTGGTGTTTGACGAAATACAGTCCCTGCCCATTTGCCATACATACTTGTTCAACCAGGCGGCAAATTTCTTGGCGTACTATTTGGGGTGCGTTGTTGTTTTGTGTACGGCAACACAGCCAGCGCTAAGCGAAGTAGCAAACCCTTTGCGGTTTGCATCGCCGGTGGACCTGGTCACGGATTACCAGCTGCGCTTTGCGCAGTTCCGAAGGACAAAGATTGAAGTGCCCGAAACAGGAAATGGATTTCAGGCAGGAGAACTCGCAGAATTTGTACGGAGCAAGCAAGACGAGAATGGCAGCATTTTGGTCATCTTGAATACCCGTTCGGCGGTCGAAAAGGTGTTTGAGGCTTTGAAACAATGCCAGCCGGAACATACACAACTTTACTGCCTGACCACGCACCTGTGTGCAAAGCACCGTGCAGATGTTATCGCAGAAGTTAAGCAAAAATTAAACACCTTACACGGTCAGGAACGTTTGATCTGTGTAAGCAGCCAACTGATAGAAGCAGGCGTGGATGTAAGCTTTGATTGCGTCATTCGAAGTATGGCTGCGCTGCCCAGTGTGGCCCAGGCTTCCGGCCGATGCAACCGCAATGCGGAAAGGAAATGCCGCACGGTGTATCTTGTTAAAACCTACAATCTGGAAAATCTGGATCGACTTCCGGAACTGCGCAACGGCAGGGAAGCCACACGGCACCTGCTGCAGCAATTACAAAGGGATGCGGACCTGTTAGAGCCGGAAAGTATTTTGAGGTACTACCAGCTTTATTATGCAGAGTCCCAACAACAGGAACGGATGGGCGATCCGGTTGAATTAAAGGGCTACATTCCCCCCAAAACAGTGAATTTGTTTGACCTTTTGTCAGATAATCAGGAAAGTGTGCTAGCCTGGAAAGAGACAACAGGAAAACAAAAGTTCCCCAATTACTTGCTCCGGCAGGCGTTTGCCACGGCAGAAAGGAATTTCCATGCTTTGGAGGACATTACAACGCCGGTGGTGGTTCCCTATGGGGAAGATGGTGCGGATATGGCAACAAGACTTTCGTCCAGTAAACCGCTTACCCCCAAAATGCTGCGGGACGCACAACACTTTACCGTTGGTATTACAACAAATGAAAAAATACGCCTGGCAGATCAAGGCGCACTGTACACAGTAAAAGAAGGGGCAGTGACAATTCTTAACAAGGAATATTACGATGACGAAAAGGGAATTCAGACAAGCCCCGGATTTATGCCGATACAATTTGCTTAACAAGGAGGGTTAAACTTTGCAATACGAAAATTCAATATCCATGCAGGTATATGGGCGTTATGCACTGTTCAGCGACCCAATTACCCGCGTAGGCGGCGAAAAATTCAGCTACCCGGTGCCCACCTACCAGGCATTGAAGGGCATTTATGAAAGCTGCTATTGGAAACCAACGTTCACCTGGGTAATTGATGAACTGCGCGTGATGAACCCGATTGAAAGACAATCCAAAGGCATCCGTCCCATTATGTATAACAATGGAAAAAACGATCTTTCCATCTATACGTACCTTTCCGATGTTTGCTACCAGGTGCGGGCACATTTTGAATGGAACGAACATCGCCCAGACCTGGAAAAAGACCGCAATGAAAACAAACATTACGCTATTGCAAAGCGTATGTTGGAACGCGGCGGCAGAAGAGATATCTTTTTGGGAACACGCGAATGCCAGGGGTATATTGAACCCTGCATTTTTGGCCTGGGAAAAGGGCATTATGATGATGTTTCATCCCTGGACCTAGGCCTAATGGAGCACGGCATTACCTATGCGGACGAAAACGGGAAAGGCGTGATGCAGGAACGCTTTTGGCACCCGGTAATGCAGAACGGAAAAATCTGTTTTTGCCGCCCGGAAGAATGCGAAATTGTGCGCGATATCCACCCGCAAAAGATGAAGACCTTTACGCTGGGTGAAACAGTCAGCGACTGCGATGATTTGTACAGGGAGGTGATACAGAAATGAGCTGGCTTAGCTATTGCTATAAAACCTACCAGAATAGCGTGTCAGAAATTGGAAAGCAGCAGCCTGGGAAAGTTCCACTACTGCCGGTGGCTCACACGACGCAGCAGGTCAACATTGAAGTGGAGCTGGACAAGGACGGAAACTTTCAGTATGCAGGCTTGCTGGCACAAGATCAAAGGACAACGATCATTCCTTGCACAGAGGAATCTTCGGCGCGGACATCCGGCATGGTGCCGCACCCGCTAGTGGATAAACTGCAATATATTGCGGCAGATTATCCCACTTTTGGTGGTAGTAAAGAATCCGGATGGCCGCTTTACCACAAGCAGTTACAAGCGTGGTGTACATCTCCTTATGCCCACCCGGCTGTGCGTACAGTCCTGCACTACCTGGAAAAAGAATGCCTGATCGCAGACCTGGTCAAGGCAAATATTTTGTTTATAGATGAAAATGGAACTCTGCCAACAAAATGGCAGGGAAACAAAGAAGACAAGCCCCCTATTTTGGATACGCTGACCGGTAGTGACCAGACGGAATCTTTTGTCCGGTTCCGCGTTGACAATGTTGATTTGTCGCGTGATACAACAGTCCGAGAAAGCTTTATCCGCTTTTATGAAACACAGTTAAAAGATATTGACTATTGCACAGTTCAGGGAATTAAAATGCCGGTTTCTACATTAAGCCCGTATAAGATCCGCAACCCAGGTGACCGTGCAAAGCTGATATCCAGCAATGACAATACGAATTATACTTACCGCGGGCGCTTTGCGGATGCAGCGCAGGCACTTTCGATTGGTTATGAAACAACCCAAAAGGCACACAGCGCCTTGCGATGGTTGGTCAGCAAGCAAGGGGTAAATACAGGGGACCAGACTGTACTTGTTTGGGGAACACAGAACGAAGCAGTACCCAATGTGCTGGGGGATACTCTCGATATTGCCCAGGAATATAATCCACTAGCAGGCGATGATTGGGACGATTTTGAGGAAGATACAGAAAGGTTGCCTGCGGATACCCAAGAAGAAATTGCACGGCAGTTTAACCGGGCCATTCTGGGGTATCAGCACCAGTTGAAGGACAATTCCCAAACGGCGGTCATGATTTTGGATTCTGCTACACCTGGCCGGTTGTCCATCCGGTACTATCAGGAACTGCAGGGCTCTAAGTTGCTTGCCAATATAAAGGATTGGCACGATGCGTTCCAATGGCAGCTGGAATACCGCAGTGTAGAGGAGCCGACGGAACTGGGCAAAAAGCCCAAGATCAAGAAAGTTGTCTTTGTTGGTGCGCCTGCCCCGGCGGACATTGCAAAAGCAGCCTATGGCGAAAAAGTGGATGCAAAGCTGAAACAAGCCACAATCGAACGACTGATTCCCTGTATTACCAATGGGGAGCGCTTCCCGCGGGATTTGATGATCAGCGCGGTAGATCGGGCAACAAACAGCATTGGCCTGGATTATTGGGAACAACAAAAAACACAAAACATTGCCTGCGCCCTTGTGCGTGGGTACTATCATAGAAATAAGAAGGTGGATTATCCGATGAATGTTGATGAAACCATTAAAGACCGAAACTATTTGTTTGGGAGAATTTTAGCCTGTGCAGAACAGATTGAAAGACGGGCGTTGATTCAGCTAGGAAATGAGAGCGAAAAACGTTTGACAAATGCAGAGCGTTTAAGAACCGCGTTTGCTCTGCACCCGGCAGCAACAACACTTCTTTTAGATAAAAAATTAAATCCGTACCTGAACAGAATGAAAAACCGTAACGGAATGGATAGCCAAAGGTATGCGATGATGCAAGAATTATTACATAAGATTGGCACAGAAAACTTTACGAACAAAAGACTTGGTGAGCTGTATCTGGTTGGCTATGCCGACCAGATGATGGACTTTAAGGCCGAAAATGCAGAATATAAAGCGAAAGCAAAAAAGCAGGAGGAATAAAAGATGGCTGTGCTGCAGAATAAAATCGACTTTGCACTTGTGATTGCTGTAAACCATGCGAACCCGAACGGTGACCCGCTGAACGGAAACCGCCCGCGCGAAACGTATGAGGGACTGGGTGAAATTTCGGATGTGTGCCTGAAACGCAAGATCCGCAACCGCATGATGGACCTTGGCCAGAATGTGTTTGTCCAGTCGGACGACCGCTGCAATGATGGCTTCAAAAGCCTGAAAGACCGTGCAGACGGCTGCCCAGCAGTGAAAAAGGCTGAAAAAGATAAAGATGCTTATGCAAAGGCTGCCTGTGAAACCTGGCTGGATGTGCGCAGCTTTGGCCAGGTGTTTGCCTTTAAGGGGAAAGAATCCAAGGGCGATGGTGTTTCCGTTGGCGTGCGCGGCCCGGTATCTATTCATCCGGCTTTCAGCGTGGACCCGATTGATGTCGATGATATCCAGATCACAAAGAGCGTGAACGGTACGACTGGCGAAAAGAAGTCAAGCGATACCATGGGCATGAAGCACCGTGTGGCTTTTGGCGTGTACACAACCTTTGGCAGCATTAACTGCCAGCTGGCAGAAAAGACCGGCTTTACAGATGAAGATGCAGAAATCATCAAAGAAGCGCTGCGCACACTGTTTGAAAACGATATTTCCTCTGCCCGCCCGGATGGCAGTATGGAGGTGGTTCGCCTGTATTGGTGGCGTCATAACTGCAAAAGCGGACAGTATTCCTCGGCAAAGGTCCATCGCTGTCTGCATGTGGAGCTAAAAGAAAGTGTGGCACAAGCACACCGGGTGGAAGATTATAATATTACTTGCGATACCCTGAACGGATTGACACCGGAAGTGTATGATGAATACTGATGACTATCTGCAAATGTCTGGCATCCAGCACTTTGCATTCTGCCGCCGCCAATGGGCACTTGCGTACCTGGAACAACAATGGTCCGAAAACCAACGCACCGCCGAAGGCCGCCTGCAGCATACCCGCTGCCATGATGTTACCCTGACGGAAAAACGCGGCGATTTGCTGATCGCCCGCGGTATGAGGGTCGTCAGCCACCGATTGAAGCTGACCGGCGACTGCGATGTGGTAGAGTTTCACAAGAATCCAAACGGCGTGTCATTGCAGGGCCGCCGCGGCCTGTGGCAGCCCATGCCCGTGGAATATAAGCATGGCCGCAGCAAGGTAAACGATGCCGACCGTTTGCAGCTCTGCGCACAGGCTATGGCGCTGGAAGAAATGCTGGTGTGCGAGGTGCCGGAAGGGGAAATCTTTTATGAAGAAACCCGGCAGCGGGAACATGTTTCCCTGACACCGGAACTGCGCAGCACCGCGCAGACCATGGCGGATGAGATGAACCGCCTGTTTGCGCGCGGCTATACCCCAAAAAGCAAACCCGGCAAGCATTGCAATGCCTGCTCACTGAAAGAGCTTTGCCTGCCGGCGCTGTATCAGCAGGCAGACCCGGCGGCGTATCTGCGGGAGCATATTGAGGAGGGCGCGCCATGAGAAAGCTGCTCAACACCCTGTTTGTCATCAATGAGGACGCTTACCTGACATTGGATGGCGAAAACCTTGTTGTTACCCGCAATAAGCAGGAAACCCACCGCCATGCCCTGCATACGCTGGAAGGCATCGTCTGCTTTACTTACGCGGGTGCCAGCCCCGCTTTGATGGGAGCTTGTGCCCGGCGGGGCATTGACCTTTGCTTTTTTGACCCGTATGGCAGATTTCAGGCCCGCACCGTGGGGGAAGAACGCGGCAATGTGCTGCTGCGTCAGACGCAGTACCGCGTGTCGGATGACCCGGCCCAGAACTGTCGCTATGCCCGGAGCTTTATCCTTGGTAAAGTGTATAACGCACGCTGGGTGCTGGAACGCGCAACCCGCGATCATCCCCAGCGTGTCCCGGTCGAAAAACTGAAACGCACCTCCACCCAGCTGGCCGCCGCGCTGCCGCTGATACAGACCAGCGATGATCCGGAACAGCTGCGCGGCCTGGAAGGCGAGGCAGCCCAGCGCTACTTTGACTGCCTGAATGACCTGATTCTGCAGCAAAAGCAGGATTTTGTGTTTGAGGGCCGCAGCCGCCGTCCACCGCTGGACAATGTGAATGCGCTGCTTTCGTTTGCCTACAGCATGCTGGCGCGGGAGTGTGCATCCGCCTTGACCGCTGTGGGCCTGGACCCTTATGTTGGCTTTATGCACCGCCCGCGCCCCGGCCGCAAAAGTCTGGCACTTGACCTGATGGAAGAACTGCGGGCGGTTTATGCAGACCGGCTGGTCATCAGCTGCATCAATCAAAAGATCATCACGGCAAAACACCTGCAAAAACAGGAAAATGGTGCCGTACTGCTGACGGATGATGGCCGTAAAGCTTTCCTGACCGCATGGCAGAACAAAAAGAAGGAAGAGATCACCCATCCGTTTTTGAAAGAAAAACTGCCTTGGGGGCTGGTGCCCTATGTTCAGGCGCTTTTGCTGGCCCGTGCTCTGCGCGGCGACCTGGAAGTGTACCCACCGTTTTTCTGGAAGTGAGGTGCCGTTATGTTGGTGCTTGTAACCTATGATGTCAACACCGAAACAGCCGCCGGTCGTCGCAGGCTGCGCAAAGTAGCAAAAGTCTGTGTAGACTACGGCCAGCGGGTGCAAAACTCCGTATTTGAGTGCCTGCTGGATGCCGCGCAATACACGATGTTCAAAGCAAAATTGACCGAACTGATCGATTCGGAATCGGACAGCCTGCGCTTTTATCAACTGGGAAACCATTACAAAAGCAAAGTCGAGCATGTGGGTCTGCACCCGGATTTTGATCAGGATGGAATCTTGTTTGCTTAGTGCGAGGGGAAGGCAATCATAAAATTCCCGGTTCCTTCGCACCAGAAAATATGGAAAAAACAGGGGCAGAAAGGGTAAAATACAGCCTTGCCTGTCAGCATGAAGATGCAATCCCCATAAAATTTGTTTCATATGCGCAAAAGTGCCCCACTGTTTTGTGCACTTTTGCTGTCGCTCTCCGCAAGGAGAGCGTGGATAGAAATGCTCATGCAATGCCAAGTCAAGAAGTATTCAGGGCGTCGCTCTCCGCAAGGAGAGCGTGGATAGAAATATCCAATTGAAACACTCATAATTCTGCCTAAACAGTCGCTCTCCGCAAGGAGAGCGTGGATAGAAATTCGGATGGGGTTGTTTCCGGCTCCGGGGATTATGTGTCGCTCTCCGCAAGGAGAGCGTGGATAGAAATTTTACTACGCGGACAAGGATGCCGATTGGGTGCGTGTCGCTCTCCGCAAGGAGAGCGTGGATAGAAATTTTTTGCGTGATGTATCATTAAATTATAAGGAGGGTCGCTCTCCGCAAGGAGAGCGTGGATAGAAATAGCGTAAGTATCATATAATTGATAGAGTGAGGGCGTCGCTCTCCGCAAGGAGAGCGTGGATAGAAATGTCTGACATCCCCCCCAATTTGGACGCTGACCACGGTCGCTCTCCGCAAGGAGAGCGTGGATAGAAATGCGCTGTTTGCGCTGCTGCGCGATCTCTTGCATGACCGTCGCTCTCCGCAAGGAGAGCGTGGATAGAAATGCTCTATTGATTATATTATTGATTATGTCAATGGTCGCTCTCCGCAAGGAGAGCGTGGATAGAAATGATGTTCTGACTATTTCTGCTGTTCTGGATCTTAGTCGCTCTCCGCAAGGAGAGCGTGGATAGAAATAGCGTAAGTATCATATAATTGATAGAGTGAGGGCGTCGCTCTCCGCAAGGAGAGCGTGGATAGAAATAGCGTAAGTATCATATAATTGATAGAGTGAGGGCGTCGCTCTCCGCAAGGAGAGCGTGGATAGAAATTTCGACATACGTCACACGACTTCCCCGCGCCCAAGGTCGCTCTCCGCAAGGAGAGCGTGGATAGAAATACGCAAAAGAAGCACCCCCTCACAAAACCCATAGAGTCGCTCTCCGCAAGGAGAGCGTGGATAGAAATTTCTTGTGGTGTATCATTAAATTATAAGGAGGTGGTCGCTCTCCGCAAGGAGAGCGTGGATAGAAATTCAACATACGTCACACGACTTCCACGCGCCCAAGTCGCTCTCCGCAAGGAGAGCGTGGATAGAAATGTCAATTTGCGAGTGCTGGATGGCTCTAAATCGTCGTCGCTCTCCGCAAGGAGAGCGTGGATAGAAATAGTTATTTCTATATTATCAAGATAACGGGAACCGCGTCGCTCTCCGCAAGGAGAGCGTGGATAGAAATGCTCGGCTGGCTTCGTGTTCTCGAGGTTACTCGGTCGCTCTCCGCAAGGAGAGCGTGGATAGAAATGCACTGCGTGGAGGAAGTATCCGGTGATACTTGGGGTCGCTCTCCGCAAGGAGAGCGTGGATAGAAATACAAATTGTACATCAATGGGACGGCCAAAGCGGTTGTCGCTCTCCGCAAGGAGAGCGTGGATAGAAATGTCAACTGTAATAGTAATTTTACGCAAAAGAAACACCGTCGCTCTCCGCAAGGAGAGCGTGGATAGAAATTTCTATTATAGTGATAAGGACGCCGACTGGGTGCGGTCGCTCTCCGCAAGGAGAGCGTGGATAGAAATTTGGACTATTGCGATGATGAACATACTGAATGGGTCGCTCTCCGCAAGGAGAGCGTGGATAGAAATTCCGGTGATTTCAAGGCTGGTCAGAAGTATTATTGTCGCTCTCCGCAAGGAGAGCGTGGATAGAAATTTTTGGTGAACCTATGACAAATATTAGATTGCCGGTCGCTCTCCGCAAGGAGAGCGTGGATAGAAATACCCTTGAAAGTGGGTTCTCCCGGTGTGCTAGGCTGTCGCTCTCCGCAAGGAGAGCGTGGATAGAAATAGGTAATTATTGTGAACGTTCTGGCATGTTGAAAGTCGCTCTCCGCAAGGAGAGCGTGGATAGAAATACCCTTGATAGTGGGTTCTCCCGGTGTGCTAGGGTCGCTCTCCGCAAGGAGAGCGTGGATAGAAATATTTATGTATCGCTTGAATTGCCATTTGTCCGATGTCGCTCTCCGCAAGGAGAGCGTGGATAGAAATAGTATGCCTACCGGCTTTCCCTCGCATATCCTGATAGTCGCTCTCCGCAAGGAGAGCGTGGATAGAAATACCGGGATTCTGCCGCATCACGCCCGAAAAATAGTGTCGCTCTCCGCAAGGAGAGCGTGGATAGAAATCACTTTTTAGGGGGTGTTACACATGGATAGATGGTCGCTCTCCGCAAGGAGAGCGTGGATAGAAATAGAGGAGCAGATTGAACAAGAATTTGTTCCTGAAGGTCGCTCTCCGCAAGGAGAGCGTGGATAGAAATAAATTGTGATGCCTGAAGAAGATATGATTTTAGAGGGTCGCTCTCCGCAAGGAGAGCGTGGATAGAAATGTATCAAAGTCAGCATGCTATTCACCTTCCCCAAGTCGCTCTCCGCAAGGAGAGCGTGGATAGAAATTGCAGTATACCGGCAATCCGACAGCGTTTGGCAGCGTCGCTCTCCGCAAGGAGAGCGTGGATAGAAATGTTGCGGCCCCCTGCGTGCTCTTTGCCGGCGGAATGTCGCTCTCCGCAAGGAGAGCATGGAATGTTTCTCTTTCTGACTGTTCAGGGTGGTTTTGTTCATGCGGATATCCGCTTTAATCTTAAAAATTGCTATAGTAAAAAACTCTCGCATAAAATAATATAAAAATATTATATTATCTACTTGACAAGGTACCCCGGCGGGGTATATAGTGAATATACCCCGCCGGGGTACCTTGCATATGATGGGAGGGTAACATAATGCAGGAAAACGAAAAGAAGGAACCGTGTTGCTGCTGTGCACACAAAACAAAGCATCGCAGTGAAGAAGAGTATAAAAGCCTGGTCCACAGACTGAATCGGATCGAAGGGCAGATTCGGGGCATCCGTGGGATGGTGGAAAACGAAGTGTATTGTCCGGATATTTTGGTGCAGTCGGCGGCGGTAACGGCGGCGATGAACGCGTTCAACCGTGAGCTGCTGGCAAACCATATCCGCACCTGTGTGGCGGATGATATCCGTGCCGGGAATGACGAAGTTGTGGATGAGCTGCTGAAAACGCTGCAGAAACTGATGAAATAAGCATTGCCTGCACAAAATAGCAGAAGCAGAACATGAAATAAATGCACGAGTGTTTGAGCCAGCAAAAATGCCATGCCAGTGCCCAGTACGATTGTTTTTCTGTTCACAAACATCGGTAAAAGTTTGTGTAACATTACCAGAGCCATGAATAAATGCCAGTCATTCCCTGTGAGAGGGTGTGGATAGAAATGCCGCATCGGCCTTGGTTGCCCCCAACGTATCGCTCTCCGCAAGGAGAGTGTGGATAGAAATGGTAACCTCAATAATACGTCGAATTGCAGGCTAGCCGCTCACCAAAAGGGGAGTGAGGATAGGGCAACACCGCACAATTCCCGCCTTGCGGCTTAAGCACC
>UMGC01041386.1_pt1 | contig 13953 bp, 9 predicted proteins | sample 1965151 | NCBI WGS metagenome assembly UMGC01 (sample SAMEA4836061, study PRJEB28245) | human gut metagenome | biome: gut microbiome; material: fecal sample | place: Denmark | collected 2008 | reverse complement strand
CTAATAACATTGTCTTTTTCCGTTTTCATGCATTTAAATGTCAATCCTTACTAATAGTTAAAAAAATTTATATTAGTATATTTCTCACACAACTCATACGCAGTTGAAAAGTACGGCTTTGAAGCCCATTTATCAGCATCTCCAACAATATACAGATTGTTTTTTGCTCTAGTCACTGCCACATTAAGTATATTAGGTCTGCCGCATGCCCATTCTACTGCTCCATTTTCTTTTTCTCCTGAATCTACTCCAAGACATATAATTACGGTATCTGCTTCTTTTCCCTGAAATGTATGAATTGTTCCAATATTATTTCTTATCCAATCTTTTATATTTTGTTTGCATTCAACATCGTTGCTTTCACAAATATTATGATACAAGAAATCGTTATCCCTATAATAGCTAGCCAGTCCTGCTTTCACATTTCTAAATGGGCTGATAATAAATAAGGAAGGAATTTCTGCCTTGCCATTCTTATTCCAGCTGGCAATAAACTTGTTCTTTATTATTGGCAAAATACGTTTCGCCTGCTCCAATACAAAATGTTTATTCTGTGACTGCCCTTTAACATCAATCCACGCACATACAGACTCTTCTCGATCGACTGTATTATATATCATTGTCTCGTTATACGCGATAATATTCGCAATGTCAAATATTCTTTTCTGGCATCTTCCATGTACCAGCAATGGTGATCCCACATAAAAATTTGTTCCATCTAATTCCCGGATTCCTATATAGTTGTTAGCTGCATCTGCAAGACTTTGTACACTTGTTGTTTTACTTGCAATAAACGCCGATTGCTTATAATAATTTTTCAAAAATTCAATTGTCTTATCATGTATTGTAACTACCGGTTCAATTTGCAATGGATCACCAACTGCAATCACTCTCCTGCATCTCCATATCACACCTGCTGCTGCTTGTGGCATTGCTTGTCCAGACTCGTCTGCAAGTACAAGTCCAATATCTTCCCTTCCTACATATCGTAAAAAACTACCTATTGATGCAAATGTGCTTGAAATTACCGGAACAGCTAATGCAAATCCCTGAAATAATGAAGCCGCATATTTATCCAGCTGGGCACTGCTCAAATTTCCTCTCATCATCTTGCTAAATGCATCCAATTGATCTCTCATCTGTGATGAGTTTTCTACGAAGGCTCGCTGCAAATTCATAGCTTCTAAAAATAGAGTTTCCCGTAATTTATTTATTTCTTTTCCATTCCACGGTGCTTTTTCCTGAGCTGTTTTATATTCCTGTGCTTTTTCTGATTCAGTCAATTTCATCAGATAATCATCGTCTGGAACATATTCATCATATTCCTTTTTGAAATTATCAATCTGTTGGTTTTGTAGTTCTATTTTTTGTTCCTGTTCTTCAATTTCTTTCCCATACTGCTTTTCTGTATCCTTTTCTTCCGTAATTTGATCCTCTAAAGTACGTATTTTTCCTGTTTTTCAAACTTTTCATGCAGACATTTATTCTCTTTTTTTTCAATATTTTTATATGCCACTATCATCTCATTTTTAGGGCAAATCCAATACCTAATTTTAAAAAATAATACCTGTTGTCTTATTTCATCTTTTTGTTTTTGCATTTGTAATCTCTGCATTTCTAATTCCTGTACACTTTTTTCAGCTTCCCCTTTTTCCATATATAATTTGCTTAGACGTTTTCGTACTGCCCTGAGTTTTCTTTCTTTTTCTGAAATATTTCTCTGCATTCTTCTTATTTTCTTTAATGTACAATAACATTCATCCATGCAAACAATTGCATAAATAATCTTTTTTCATATTCATGAAAATCATCATCCCACTGATTAAGTTCTATCTGTTTTTGTTTTACCCTGTTAATTGCCCATGGAAATGACGATATTCTAAAACTTGTTTCATCAAATTTTCCATCTGCCTTTAATCTAAACTTACAAAAACAACTTGTTTCATTACTGTCATCTCGGAACTCTTTTTCTGCATTCATCTGTTTAGCAATCACATCTAATGCACTTTTCACCCTAAAAATTCCCAAATACACTTCATAATACCGTACACAATTATTTTCCTGAATTGTTGGATTTTCTAAGTCTGGATAGTCACATTCCCGTGCTATCTTAAATGATTTTATTTTCTCGTTGTGCTGTTCTTCCAGTATATAAGGATAAAAATTCTCTAATTTATGCCAATATAATAATGTATCGTTATTCATAAAAACTATATATTCCTTTCTTGCAGCTGTAAACTTGTGATACATTGTCCAGCTATTATTATATCTGTAGTTTATATTTAACTTATTTAAGGGTTTCCTATCTGGAAACCCTTAACGTCAACGAATTATTCTCTATAATCTGCTTAAATATGCCCCTATTACATTTGCCAATGTACCGACCAATAATTCCGGTATATACTCTTTTATAATACTTCGCTTAGATTGATTCGCAATATTTATTTTTTCAATCATCTGTTGAACTATTTCATATTCTTTTCCATTTTTTTCTGATTGTACAACTTCTTTTTCTATCTCTTTTACTAATTCCGTTATATGTGTATCATCCAAAATTTCAAGTCGATTTAAAAGTTCCGCATTATCATTTACCATCAAATTGTCAATATTTACATCAATGTCTGTTGCTCCCTTAATCCTCACATCACCTAAAACTTTACTTCTACCATTTATTGCCGAATTACTAATTGATATATTTATTGCCATATTGTGCCCTCACTTTTATTATAAGATCAAATCATTGAGCACATGCGCTTCTCCACTTATCGTACTGTTATTAATATTAATTCTGATATGCTCAGATGACTCATTACCTTCAGCAATGATTGAGCTAAGCACTCCGTAAACTTTCTCTAAAAATTCTTTATCTTTAAATCCAATAACAAATACTTTTCCAGAATTCATCATAATAATTAAATTTCTTTGCTTTGCTATTTCTTGATTTTGTTTATACCACGCATATATTACTATCGCTGCCACAACCCAAAATAAGAATGTCAAAAAAGCCAGTTTAAATGGAATCAAAATTATTGCAATAAAACTTCCCACAATCGTCCAAAGTGGAAAAGCAACCGGATCCAATGCAACGGTAGATAAACTTGAAACATTTGACAACTGAATGATTGTGTTTTTCCACGCCATTACATTCCTGCAATTGATAATTCCGGTGTGTTAATTTCCTTTTCCCTCTTCATGATATCTTCTTTTGTCATATCTAATTTCTCCTTTGTTTTTTATCATTGTAATCGTTCAAAATTACCAATGCCATTCGATATGACGTAATTTTCCAAAGTTAAACCAATCTTTATTGAAAAATATTAATATTTTCCAACCTTTTTGATTGTCCAATTAATTTCAAAATCTTCGTTTGTGGTTTAATCAGTTTTTATTTAAGGGTTTCCTCCTCGGAAGCCCTTAATCTGCTGATTATTTTCTACTCCACCACAATACCACCGAGCACTGCGATATCCTGTCTTTTAAGCAGTTCAATTTCTTTTGTCACTTCATTGTACAATGTGGAACTGGCTTTTTCTACTAATACAACACCTTTCTCCTCATGCAATCTTGACTGCTGTAATTGCAAGTTCCATGGACTGCTCTGTAGTAAACTTACGTTGTTCAAGTTTTCACCAGCTTTTTCTTCACCATGCACCGTTTCTTAAAAAACGAAATGCCGTAACAAAGAATTTGGTCGTAATCATCCTCATACTCTTTTGCATACATCCTGTCATCAATCTGCTGTATGGCAGCATCGCACTCACTTTCTAATTTATCCAGAGACTTCGTATACTTCGCTTCGAAAATAGCCACCCGGCTATTGATGGGATCATACACAACCACATCACTGCGGCCTTCACCATGTTCTTTGTTAGAATCTACCATATATCCTGCCCCTGTAAAAATACCTGCAAGAAACGCATGATAAAAGTCCTCTTTATAATCATGGTAGCTGATAGTCCTTCGTAACAACACATTCATCTCTTTGGTAAGGTTCCCGCTGTCACCATTCCACACTGCATCAAACAGCGTACTCCTGTCACATTTTTTCGTGCTGTCATCGAACCATTTGATAACGGTCGTTTCAAAGATTTCCTTGATTTCAGCGTTTGGAATCATAAGCGCCACTGTACCATCCGCCAGCTTACCATTGTAATCTTCCTCACGTGCTTTTGTCAGATATCCAGTCAGATACAGCATACTCCAAAGATTATTCTCTGAAGAATGCAGATAATCATAAGTCAGGTTCTCATCCACGCGCTGAACGATTGTACCTCCTGCCAGCAAAGTTTCCAGTTTCCCGGTGATGTTACTTCCAGCATAATCAATGAACGAGCGGATGACTGCATTATCACTCGTGTTCTTCCAATAGCTGACAGGTTTTGCTTTAGGATTGCGCTGTAACTCCAGCAGATAATTCATCACGTCCCACGGACAGTAAACATCAAAATCACCGAAGTGGTATCCGTCATACCACTCCCTGATGCTTTCTGCTTTATCCAAAACGTCCGCATCTTTAAGAATCTGGTCTACCTCACTTTGAACAAATCCAAAATACTCATTCAGCCTGGAATCCGTAATCGTGTCTGAAATAAAATTATTTGTTCCAGTAAAAATGCTTTCCTTTGCAATTTTCAAGCAGCCCGTAATCACTGCAAAGCAGAGTGCCTGATTGTCCTTCAAAGCCTGCATCAGACCCTTCATGACATCTAACATCTCCTCATAGTAGCCATTGCTGTTTGCCTTTGCCACCGGAACATCATATTCGTCAATCAGGAGAATCACAGGTTTGCCATATTGCTGATACATCAATCTCGTAAGCAGCATCAGGCTTCCTTTCGTATCCTTGGCCGAAGCCGTACCCTGTATCAGTTGTTTTACGATTTCTTTATCAAAACTATCTACCTTGTCGCTATCCAACAGATACAAGTGCTTCTTATACAACTCCGAGATGACAAGTGTAAGCATATCGTATGCACTGTTAAAATTCAGACCATCAACCTGCCGGAACGAAACAAACACAGTCGGCCACTGATTCATCCATTCCATACACAGTTCATGCCTCTTTGCAATCTCAAGTTCCTCAAACAGTGCCTTGTTGTCCTTCCTGATATCAAAAAAACTTTCCAGCATACTCATGCCAAGTGTTTTTCCGAACCGCCTGGGGCGAGTGATCAAGGTTACTTTTGTTCCTGTTGTACCGAGAAGTTCGCCTATCAGACCTGATTTATCAACATAATAATAACCATTCCTGCGGATTTCCTCAAAATCAGATACCCCAACTGGAATACTCAACAATTTCATCTCTACCGCTCCTCCTCCCTTGGCTTTGCGCAGATTTTCAATGTTTCTACATTATCTCACATAAAAAGAAAAGGTCATCAAAAAATGACCTAATTCTCTGATATCAGCTCCTATACATCCATGCTTTATGGTTTCACTGACACATAAAAATCAAAACTGTCTGATAACAAATAGTTTGAACAATTCTTTTCTCATAGAATTTTGGATATTATACCATAAAAATATATAAATGTCACTATACATCCTTTTCTGCTATCTTTCCTCCATTCAAAGTACCTATTTGTCAATTTTTTTGTTCCCCATACACTCCCAGTTCTCTCTCCAGATCCCTTATCATTCTCCCAAGTGGCATTGTTTTCATTCTCTCTGGCGTGATTTCATCACCAAAAATCAACTTCTTAACTTCCGCTCTTGTTAAACCGTTATCTCCCAATACACTTTTAAATTCATCCAACTGCGACGCATTATATGCCTGAGCTTTTTCCACAATTTCTTTAATTTCAATTTCATGTACCTGATATGCTTCCTGTATTTTTAATTCCCAAATGTTATTCTTAGCTCTGTTTTCAGCATGTATTTCAACGAATCCGGGAGTAGTTTCCAAATCAGGAAATTTAAACTGTATTTCATCATCCCAGTTAATATTACTGTCGAAAGGCGAAGCAAAAATCTTTTTATTGGCACGCTTCACGAGATTACACGTTCCACATACAGGTACCAGATTATATAGACTCAGAGCAAAAAAAGGATATAATGACTTTGGATAAAAATGATCCAGCTGTGCACCAGCTGAAACCTTTGAACGGCTATTTATGTAATCTCTGTTACAATAAGGACATACTGTAATCTTTGCTGCGTGCACAATCCTAACATTTACTTTTTTATCTCCTGCTATTGTCTGTGTTACCTTGGAAAATGTTTCACAATATTTTTTATATTTTTCTTTTATTTTCCGTTTTCCATTTACATTCATAGGAAAGCATTCCTGTAACATTGGGTTCTCATCCTGTTTTATATATTCATAAACACGTTTTAGTTCACTGTATGGTGCTAATACCAATTGCTTAAAGTCCTGCCCTGTCACGAAAAAATCCAGCGGAAAAAACTTTTTGCATCCATTTACAATCTCTGTTTTCTCTGCCTTGCTAAATTGTTTCTCAACACTGAAATAAAATATTTCTTCAATATTTGTCCCATATGGTTCAATCGATACCAACCTCTATTCTTCTCCCCTTATTCTTTTTATTTGTTCATCAATCATCTGTCTTTGTCTTTCTAATTCCTGTATCTTCCATTCTTTTGTGCTCTGCCTTGCTTCCTGCCATTCATCCAGCAGCTTTTTTAATCTGATACGATAAATTGGTTCTCCAATCTTTCCGATCAGAAAATTCAGCACTTCATAGGCATCATCTGTTTCGTTTAGATATTCTAAAAGTTTAGAATTTTTACCAGACTTTTCTTTCTCTTTATTTGAGAGAAAACAACTGATATCATTTATCAACTGTCTGCTGTATTCTCCAATCGTATAATTCATAAAAAAGTTTTTTGTTAAAAGCATATGAATATTCTGTCCAAATGTCTCGTCTCCTATATTCTGTCCATCGTCTATATACTTTACATCTTCCCGCAAAACATCCGAAATTATGAAAGGTGAATTGGTTGTCAAAATAACTTGAACTAATGAATCCTGTTCATTTTTCTGAATCATCTGCAACAATGTCATTAAATACTCCCGCTGCCATTCCGGATGATAATACAGTTCTCCTTCATCTATAAAAATAAGTGCTGCTTCGCCTTCCAGTAATGCTTCATCTCCAGTAAAACAATCTTCCTTCAAATATTCATTGATTTGTCTTCCAACCTTTCGATATCCAGCTATAAACCAATATAATCTCGCTAAAAAAACAAGTTTCGAATACTGTCCTGACGAAAGATATCTTAATGCCACTTCTGGTTTTCCTGCATACTTTTCAAGTATTCTCTTTAAATTTTGCCGATTTTCATACATCTCTTCAAATTCAATATCTTCTAATTGTTTACCATTTGAAGCATTATAAATAAAGAATTTTTTATCACTTGAAATATCCAGATATGACTCAATCTCGCTTGTCGGTATACTATAAAAAAGAACCATCTGGTAACACAATTCTTTATTTGTCACTTTTTCATCAAATATCAAATTCCGTTCCTTCTGATTTTCTATACTTAAAGCTATTTTCCTCTTTTCAATCAGGCTTGAAGCCTCTGAGAAATCGCATTGTCTGAATCCATTCAAAGCCTTTGAAATCTGTATTTCTATTACACTTTTCTTTGTATATTCCCCTTTATCAGACCAGATTGCCTCATTCGTTCTAATCTGCTGTGAAAAATATGCTACTTTACACATATCATTTTCACTGCCCCAGACTCTTTTCTGATATGGTTCTACCTCGCCTGTACATATTTTTATTTCTTTCGTGTTAGATAAAAAATAATGCTTCTCACCAAAATTAAAGATAACAAAAAAACGTGTTCCTGTATCTAAAATTTCATATTTTTCATAATCACTTTCCTCAATATATCCTTCGGTACACACAATTGATGATTCATCTATTATCTTAATCAGTTTAAAAAATGTTTCCCTCAAAAAATCAATGATACTTGTTTTTCCCGTTCCATTTTTCCCAACGATACAAGATAGAGAATATATCTCTTCCCCATAAAAATGAGGGAACACATTTTCATTCTTTTTTGTGTCTTTTAATTGTTTTTCTCCTAATTGCAGTGTAAAAAGGTGATCCAAATCAAATACCTGCTGCGTGATTCCTCTATAATTCTCCAGATATAGCAGAGAAAATAGCATTGGTCTATATTTTAACTTACCAAAAGAAGTGTCCTCTGGCACCCCTTTTACCATTGTTTCTATGCTTGCTCCCATTTCTCTTTCTTTGTATTTCTGCAGCCTCCAGTCATTTTTCTGGAAAGTAAATTTCATAAAAAGCTTATTCTTACTTTTTATTTGTATATTTCCGGATTCTAACACTATCTGAAATCGTAACCGATTATCCTGAAAGAAAGACCGGTGATCCAGCACATCATTCGTCCAATACGCTTCCGGTTCTTTAAATACTTTTATTTTCTTTTCCTCTAATGCCAAATCTAATGTATTATATTCCTGTCTTCCTTCTCCGTTTTGAAGCAGCTTATAATTAATTAAATTCGCGATCATTAACGAATCCAGATAAAAGAACTTTAACTCAGACTGTTTTTTCTCTGTTAACGTTGCATTCATAATAACTGTTGCGATCTGATGCCGATATATTTCGTTATTCAATATCAAAAACAGCCTATACTGTTTTAATAGTGTCTCCACAAGTCCTTCCGGCAAATTTCCTATATAGGAAGCAATTAAATTTATTCCATTGTAAGCATAACCAAAATCCTGTGGCGTTCCTGCATTGCTGATATGCGAATACAATGCTTCTGCGATTTTCTCATAGTATTTCTCTAAGTCCATATCTTTCGGATAATACTTACATAATAATACGATTGCTTCCTCATTATCTTGAAATTTTCCATAGAATTTTGCATAAAATTCCACAAGACCAAGATAAATAAATTGCCAGACCTCATTTATGTTCCATTTTTCACCAAACTTTTTCTTTTCTTTCTCCTGAATATGATATACAGCCCACGCTATATGTCTCTGAGACAATAACTTTATAACAGTGTCCCTATCTTCTTTGAAAAATATTTCATTAGATTTCAATAATATCCTAAATACCTCTACAGCAAATACTCTTACACAATTTTCATAGTCATCTGTTACATAATTTTTCTCATGCTCTTTTTCTATCTGCACTTCGTTAATTTTTAACACGGTGTATAAAAAGCGTAATATATCACTATTGGTCTTACATTCATCTGCATTCCAATGTTCCATCCCTTGTAAACCTTTATCGGCAAATTTTTGGAATAATTTTTCAAATTCTTGTATGTTATTAATCATAATGTGCTCATTCTTTTTCTATTGTAGTTTAACGTTAACTTGACTGCTTTTTCTTCACCATGCTCTTTGTTAGCATGTAACCTATGAAATAATATCTTCTCTTAAAAGTCCTTTTCCTCTAATTCACACAGGGCAATCCCACGTCCGCATAGCTTATATTTGAGCAGCTTGCTAATGCGTTCATCACATGTAGCAAAAAATAATTGCTCCATCGTAGCTTTCGATGACATCTGATACTTGAGTAAATCCATGAATGCAAGCATATTCACATCATCCATACAGGCCGTTAAATCATCTATGAAATAGATTTTCATCTTTTCCCGATCATTTCTTGCATTAATACCAGCGAAAAAGTGAGCCAGCATAAAGACACTTATCTGTCCATTACTTAAAATATTCACAATATTTTTGTCGTTTTCATCAACCAACGAAATTCCTTCGTTTTTCTGCACAATTCTGATTTCATTAACAGAATTGAATCTTATCAGTTTATTATAGAATTTACAAAGAGCAGGTCCAACCTTTTCGTACTCGTCTTTTGACAAAGTTTCTACAACTTTTCTGATATCCTCTGCTCTCTGTACTGCTTTATCTCTCAGTTTTTCAAGTTTTTCTATTTCTGTGTCAAGCTTTTTATTTTTATTATATTCCTCCTCTAGCTTCTGCTTCAAATCAGATAAAGTCTGATTGGCCAAAATACTATCGATTGAATTCAACTTTGACACAAACATATCATAAGAGAAATTAGAAACATCAATAGATTTTGTATTAAGATTTTTCACTTTTTCGTTTGTCTGCTGAACTGTCTCATTTTCAAACTCATAACCTAAAACTGTTAAAATCTTCTGATAGGAGTCTCTCAATTCCTGCTCTTTGTTTTCCTCTAAAAGAGCTGTTTCCACATCATTCAGTAATTCGGTCGCTTTTTTTTCAGTCAATTCTTCTGCCTTGATGTCTTTTCCTGTTTCCTGTAATTTTCTGATTGAAGCAAAATATGGCTGTATCTGGTTCTGTAACTCTTTTAAGCTGCTAATCTCAGTCTCTAATTTTTTTCTTTCTGTCTCCACTACTGTTTTTGTGTAATTAATAATTTTCTGGTAAAAAGCATCTATTTCTGCCTGTAATGAGGTCTTTTCCTCTTCTTTTTCCCTAACAGCATCTCCGTTTTGTCTGACGTAATTATCTGCCTCCTTAAGAATAAACTCCACATCCATAGTAGCAAATGCTTCTGAGCCGCAAACCGGACATCGGATACTGCCCTTCTCCATGACAGCAGTATCTCTATATTCAATTACAACCTGTTTATTTACCGAAAGGGAAGACAATAACTGCAACATCTTATTGTTATTAGTAAGCAGCTCAATCTCGTTAGAAAGTTTCTTTACCGACTTTTCTTTTTCATTAATTATAGTCTTATCTGCCTTAAAATCTGACTGTGTAAAACCTTCAACTTTCAATGCAATCACGGATTCTCCATCTCGAAGAATCGTATCTTTCGAAAGTGACAAGTTCTCCAATTTTTTTAGTTTGTCTTCAAGCTCTGTAATTGTATCAGCATTTTTTCCAAGTCCAGCTTTCACTGCCCGCTGAATCGCCGCAACGTTCTGCCCCAAATAAGAAACTATCTCTTGCATTATAGACTTTTGGTTTTTTAATGTCTCATTCTCTACAATTTTCGAAAGACTTTCATTGGCTATCTCATATCCACAATTTGACAATTCTTCTCTCTGCTCAGTTAGTTCTTCCTTGCTCAGTTTCACAATATCTATCTTTTCATTTGGATAAAAGATAATCTCCGGATAGGGAACTTGCTTCGTATCACGCAAAGCATTTTCCAACTGCTCTTTCTGATTCTTAATTACATCCTGTGATACCTTCTGTTTTTTCCTATCCTCAATATACCGTTCCACATCCTTCGCAAAAATCTCTAAATTCTCCGCAATCTGTTTCTGCTCGTCATAGTTCGTAATAAATTCATCAAAGATATCCTTCAAATCCTTCCGCTTTTTGTTTTGCACATTAAGAGACTTCTGAATATCACAAAAATGATAATTATAAAAACTATCCCCTACATATTTTTGAATAAATTCTTTTGCTGCTTTTTCATCGTTGTTGATTGTTATCTGCGATTCCTTTGGATCTAATTCATCACTTGCCTGTTCCCTGCAAAAAATCTTTTCCCCTTCATCATCAACTAACCAGAGAAATACCCTGACATTCTCCTCTTTTCCAGCATCACAATTCTTTAAAATGCCACCGTTGTTCATTTTACGTTCGACATCATTGGTGCTTCTGGTGTCAAACGCATTTTTTAATCTTCCTATACTTCCTGTCAAACACCACTCTATAGCATCAACCACTGTCGTCTTGCCCACTCCATTCGCAGCCGAAAGAAGCACAACCGTTTTGTCATTAAAATCAATTGTTTTATCACGAAATACTCTAAAATTTATCATTCTGATTTTTCGAATAATCATCTCTCCAACCACTCCTTAATCTTCTCATAATCCTGCGCAGCAAAAGACTTGTCCAAAACACCTTCTTTTTCTCTTTTGGTTACCTTTTTTTGTTTCTTTTCCAATAATGTCAACAATCCCTCATCTTCCGGAAGCAGCTGTCTCAACTGCCTTATCTGCTTTTCATCCGGTGCAAATGCATCTACCGGAATCATATGGAATGGTAATTCAATTGCTTCTTTATCATCAATTAAGATTTTCTCCTCATCTGACATATCCCCTTTTATGATGATTTTTCTTGATATTAACAAATTGCCTTCCCTGCTCTTATCTGGGGAATCTCCTGAATATACAATCAATTGAACAATATTATACTTCAACTTATGAATTGCTTCTGATCTTCCATTAATAATCGTAAACACACGAATCCGGTCATCCCACTCATTACATAAAGCATTGATTTCCTTCAAATCTCCATTCAGTAGAAAAAAAAGTTCATCCCGCTGCTCGCTGATAAAAATACTTAATAATTCTTCTGGTTTTTGCTTCAAATCAAAAATATCTTCCAAATCAATTTCAAATTCAGAAGCACTGTCCTCAACAAGAATATCCTTATAACCATTTTTTCTAAACTCTTCCTGTAAAATCATAACGTTTGCTCCTTAATACATTTCTCTGTAAAAATACAATCGCTGCAGGTTTCCGGTTCGTGCCACTCCCCTTCATCAATCTTTATACAATCCATGCACTCAATGTAAAAGTCTTCTTTTCCAAGATCCACAACTGTAGCTTCTTCATTTACATTTGCTGTACTATAATTGTAAAAGTTTTTCCCTGGTTTGAGTTTGCATGTTTCAAGAAACCACTTTTCAGGTTTTAACGGCAGCTTTATCATACGTCCTACAATCTTGCGTTTTATACCACTAAGTTCTGATCCAGCCCGGGGAAGAATCACGCTATGTGCTGCATATTTATCTTCATGAAAATCCAGACAAACATAGTCAGTTATATCCTGAACTACATAATAAACCGGATCAAATAATTCTAAAGAAGCAGGAATCTGTTTTTCATCAGTAATCTTCTCCTGGCATATATTTAGCATAATCTTCCATAAATACCCAAGAAAAACAAGAAATCCTGTTTTACTTGCTGCCACGCTTACCAGTTTATTATTTACAGGTGCTCCCCTGTATTTCTCAACGTTGCAAGCTTCCTCTATGCTAAATGTATTTAATAACTGATACTGTCCTTCCTCCGTCTTGCCAATGTCATTTATCCATTTTATCGTATTCTGGTATATCAAGTACAACATATGCATCTGTAACTTTGAAAGATCATTGTAACAAATAATCTCACTATACCTTTCACAAACAATACTTACCAGATAACTTATAATTGTCTGCTCTGATTCTTTCTCCACAGATTTTTTCATATATTGATCAAAATCCTTTTTATCCACCTTTATCTCATTAAAGCAGGACTTATCTGACATATAGCGCTGCTGTATGTATATAATTGCAAGACCTAGCAGAATCATCTGCCAATTTTCATCTTTCCCGCTCTTATCAGTATTCGGATAAACTTTAACCAATGCTTCCAGTAACTCCTTTTTGTACTGATTGATATCGGATTTATCGCAAATATGATACTTTGTAACGAACTCTTGAAGAGATTCTTCCGATGCCATTGTTGTAAAAAGACTTTCCTTCTGAGTATCTTTTTTATTCGATGTATAAACATTGTTCCTTAGCCATATTTCCGAATTCTCAGTATCGTCATAAACAACTGATTTTTTTAATTTATTTTCAAGACCAATATACTCTTTCATCTGATCCAGCGTTGGGATTTTAACTTCTGTTTTTCCATGAACATACAGACTCGGAATCGGTTTCAAATTACTATGAAGCATCTGCAAACGCAGAAACTGATAATAAAGATCTGTCGAAATATCTTTCATCTTCAAATCTGATTTTGGATAATACTTCACTTGAATATACTCAAATGTGCCATCCTTAAAAAATACATCTACGTCCTCCAGATACTCCGAGCAGACATACTCTACTTTATCTTGAAGGAGACACATGATTGTAACATAATCCTGAAACAAAAATCCTCTGATTTTACTGGCAGCATCCCTATCCTTATCGCCATCATACATAAAGTCCAATTGAACAAAATCGCTGCGCGATGGCCTGCCAAGGCTGTGGC
>UMGC01007596.1_pt1 | contig 13990 bp, 9 predicted proteins | sample 1965151 | NCBI WGS metagenome assembly UMGC01 (sample SAMEA4836061, study PRJEB28245) | human gut metagenome | biome: gut microbiome; material: fecal sample | place: Denmark | collected 2008 | reverse complement strand
AGGGCATTTATGACGAGTCAAGATGGTATACTGATACGCAGGATAAGAAAAATAAAGCGTTGAAACAATTCAAAAATATATCCGGATTATATAATATACCTTTGATAGATATTTGGGGGGATATGAATATGTCAGCATCTAATTGGAATGAATTTTTCCCAAGCTCGGCTAACATCCATCCATTAAAATCAGGGTATGAACGAATTGGATGTTTATTGGCGTCAATGATAAAAAAATATATATAAAAAACAGGAACATACGATTCGGTAATAGGAGAAGATGGGAAAAAGAATACTATTGTTGCTTCTCATCCCATTAAAAAAACATATAAGTCATAATATAAAATATAATTTTAAATCAGACTTAATGTATCTTATTTAATATAATACTATATTTGCATGTGTTTTTCATAGCAACAGGCCTAGTGAGGTTGTTGCATAAGTTTTTTCCCTGCATGCCTTCTCAGGTAGCAGGGATTTTTTTATGATATTAAAAGAAGTTCATTGGTAAACATATCTCCCAATCTTTCTTGGCCAAATGTGCTTGGATGGTTATCTGTCCCATTTTTACTTTTTATAACTTGCAATGACTTAGGACTTGTATTAATTTTTTTCCAAAGGTCAATTATCGGGATATTCCAAAGTTCGGATATTTTTTGAAAGTCTGCTTTACCATTTGTATATTCAAAAGCACTATCTAACACAAGAACCATTCTTGCATTAGGGTTGAGTGTATACATCTTGTCCATTAAGAATAACAGCGCACCTAAAAAAGTCGTTCTATGTTCAGCGAATCCTCTGCCATCGTTATAACTCCAAGTGTCTTTATTAAAGTTTTCCCAATCAGCATTTTCAAAATTTGTATTGTTGGGTACAACTGAATAAACCCATAGATCAACATCCGCATTTTTAACAGAAAAAACATTTTCCCATGTTCTGTAATAGGAATTGTAATTACTATCATCTCCAGGTTTCCAACTGTTTCCGTCAGTTGGCTTAGGAGTTTCGGGAACGGTAATTGTTGTAGCACCTGCTTGTTTTGCAGCTTCATATTCAGCCTTACTTAGACAAGTAGAGCCGTATGTTAATGGTGCAATTATACTTCCATGGTCATTATCTATTTTTGCGTGAATAGCTAACCCTGGGACACCTGCTGGTACAATTTCAAATCCTAATCTTTCAGATGCTATTTTTGCATAAGCTTTCTTCGCGTTACTCCCATACGCAACTGATGTCCCTATTATACATATTTTTTTTCCGAACCATTGATTGCCGTTATAAGTAACTTCCCCCGATTGCCCTTTTTGCAAAACCAAATCAGGTATTGAAAACTTTGTAGATAATACCTTATACTTTCCAATGACGTAATTTTCATAAGGGTAATTTTTATTTATTGTCATCGCTAATTTATAAGCATTTACCGGTACTTGAAAATCAGAATCTCCACCATTTGCCGTAGAGAACTCTTCTACAACATTCCCATTTTTGTCCAATATAGCTCCACCTGTATCACCTATAGCATAATTGGACAAATCTAAACTATCATACTTATTTATGACCTGTTTGAAAACGATAGTCCCAAAATTACCTTCCGGTTCTTCATGGAATTGTCCGCCATAATATAAGCCTTCCTTTAATTCGGTAGTTTCTTCGCTAGCTGTTATTTTTTCTGTTTTATTCTCCTCTTCAAAAACAACTTCTTTCATTTTTGAAAATGAGATACTTTTATCTAAAATTTTTTCATTTGTTACAGATTTATCCGCTAGTTTTTCAGTGGTTACGATGTTATCGGGTAATTCTCTTTTTTTAGTAGATACGCCCAATATAATATTAGACTTTCTGTCCGTATTGGTTACAAGCCTGACTGCGTAATTAGGTGGTATTAATATTGTTGTTTTTCCTGCGCCAAAAACGGGGAATGATACTTTGAAATTATGATTATCCTTATCATAATATGCAACAGTCCCATAACTAATAGCATCTATACAAGGAAAGAACATTAAGGCTTGATACTGTCCGTAATTTCCTGAATAATCAATAAAATCACTGACAGAATAACTCTTTGATTCAATTATTTGTCCATTTGCCGATAATATATAATTATCAGTCCAATTAATGGCAATTTCATTGCCAACAACATTTTCATTAGATATAATTCCGACCGAATATTGAAGTTTTGAAAACAATCCTTCATCTATTTTTCCAGTACTAATCGTTTTATTCTTAATTTTCGAATTATCAATAGACTCATCAGGAATTTCATTCACAGAAAATGGAGCCGTTTCCAATTCTGCGCTGGCTTTAAAAATTAAAGTTTTTTTTAAATTAGTTTTAGTCGAGACTCTAACACAATATCCGGGTGGTATCAATATTGTTCTTTGCCCTCCTACTAGATAAAAAGATTTGATATGCTTCTTTGATGCTAAATCGTAATATGCTAATAGAGGATAAGAAACCCCAATGCTTGCCGCTTCATACATTAGAGCTGAGTAAGCTCCATATTGTCCTTCATATTCAATGAAATCTGTTGTGGAATATCCATTACTTTTTACAATATCACCATCATTGTTTAAAATCTTATCGTCTTCCCAATTGTTTAAATTATCCCCATTCTTAATTATAAGATTAGAGGACGAAGTAACACAAGATAACAATAAGTTTTTATTGTCCAATAAAGAGAGACTTTCCGTAAGGTTTTTACGCGTAGTCGGATGTACCACCGCATCAGTGGTTGTAGCAGGGTAAATGGTCTGACCGTCTTTGATAAGTTTATGAATTTTAGCCATATAATTCTATATATTATAGCCTAAGTTCCGCAAGAACTTGGGCTGTTGTTGTTCTTATGTAATTATTTATTTATGTTTTTCTTAAGATTAAAAATTATATTGATGTCACATCGTCAATTTCCTCGGCTGTTAAGTATCCCGACAGGTCTATACTTCCACCTCCTCCTGTCGTACCTGTGGCACTCCATGTGCCTTTTGTTTTACATTGATAGATTGGTCCCGGTATGGTATCACCTACTACAGCCCAGTCACCTACAACCGGGGATGGTATAGCAGCCTTCAACGCTTCGATAGTAGGATACAACCCCTTGTTGCGGGTGCTGCTTAATTTTATTTTTTCTACTTCGGAGGAAGTCTTGCTAAAATTACTGTTGATTCGGTCGGCAGCATCAGACCAGGTACCTGTTTTAATGACTGTATTGAGTTCCATATTATTTCTTTACTTTTAAAATCCCATTAGTTATAATACCTTCCACCGTCTCATAATCCACATAGACTTGTCCGGTACTGACATCATCCTTACCCGGCCAATGACTGCAACTTATATCCGCCACATACTTAGACACGTTTACCCCATTATATACCGATTTCATCCCGACCAATAATGTCTCACCCTTAGAGCCGTAGAACGAGACGTTGTTGGGATTTAACAGGATATCCGTTTTTTCAACATGATTTTGTATTCTGATACGCTCCGGATATACAGTAGTTTCGAGTGCCAGTTGATCATTGACATACTTCCGCAAGATGAGATCGCCATATTCCCATTCGTCCGATGATTTGTCAAACCTTAAGATCAAGGTAGCGTGTCCTTCTGCCGTGTACATTTCCAGCGTATTTTTTTCGGGGTCAATGACAATTCGCTTCCCATCTACAGAGGTCTCAACCCTTCCACGGAAAAATCCTCCTAATGCATAGACATATCCTTTTAAAAATACATCACCGCCATGCGTGGCAACAAAATTTGCCATATTCGCCCACTCCGCATCAGTAGGCTGGTAATTGGGGTCGTTACGGAACTTCATTACGGTCATAATAGCCTGTTCAAGTTTGCCACCCGCCCAAAACGCCACATCATCATCATCATTGTATATGCCGCTCACTCCGGCAGTAACCTTCTGCATCTTGCTATCCTTGTAATTACCCAATTGGATCATGTTGGCCAATATCAAACCGCCAAGGATATCCACAGATCCATCTTTAATCGCGCTGGCGATATAATTGATTGACTGAAAACCTGCCATGGACTTATCATTATCCAGGATGGATGGCTTCCAATCGGTCGCGATAGTTCCTCTTTCTAGCTGAATATCACAAACGGTTGCGGTACCACTGAGCATGAAAATACCTGCACCGTTAAAGTTGACTTTAAATGTGAACCTTTGATAATCGGACGTAAGAGGCTGAGTTGTGCTGAAATCGCCACACGAAACAGCCACTGATGTACCTTTTGCTTTAAATGATATAACATAACTTTCTCCTTTAATTAAGGCCACCGATTGTGACAGACTGCCGATTGCGGCGGAATACCCGGAACCGGCATCATTATCGGCGGATACGGTAGCTACACCTGTCCAATACTTTAATTGCTTGCTATACAATTCGGTATCAGCAGACAATTGAGTATCAGAGGACAATGTCTCACTTTCATAATCTCCCGTAAACCCGGAGTTACGCAACAGATTGACACTTCCGACAGCAGCATTGTCTATTGCATCCTGCGCTTGTTGTGCCAAATCTGCTGCTGCCTGTATCTCTTCCGGTAAACCTTCGACATTCTTCCAGCCTGTAGTTCCTTTTTCGATATGAAAGACTCCTTTGATATCCACACCTTTGTCCTGGGTGTATTCTATGTAAGTGCCCCGATCCTTATCACCAATGTATGTATCTCCGTACACCTTCATCCGGGCCTTACCGGTAGACCTGTCAAAATCAAAAGAAATGACGTCTTTCCCGGTCAAGGTAAAATCATTAATACCCTGATACATGATGATGGACGGAGAAACTTCGTTCACCGAAGAAAGAATTATCGCCGCCTGTCGGGTGATATCGGTCTTATGACCCAATCCCACGATATCATCGCCTGCCACCGGAACATCGTTCTCGACATTAGGATCACACACGGCCTTGGACAAGTCTATATAGTTCTCACCCACCGCTGTGACCAACCGCCAGTAATAGCGGTTGCCGACATGATGAGAAACGCCTGTCTTGATATTGCACTCCTGGGCAACGGCAAGAGATCCAGGAGTAAACTGGTTCTCTATCTCAATTCCATCTTCCTCTTCCTTAAAATAACAGCGGTAAACATCATCCAATTCCTCTACACGGTTGCATTTCATACCTGCATGGGAAATCACCTGCTCGCCACCCACATACGTCTTTTTCTTGACCTCAAGTTCGTCAAACACGGCTTTGACCTTGACATACAGATAATCAACAACAGACTGTGACATACCGTTCTCAAGCACAGTAATACCAGAACCGTTCTTGCCAACAAGCAGACCTTTCAAAAATGTGATAAGCTCATTAACGGTATCTTCTTTATCTTTACGAAGAAAAGTTTTCAGCGAGCGCAAAGCCGAGAATGCATTATTGTCGGTAGCCGGTGTGGAATCATTTCTTTTAATCAGATAAACCCCACTACCCCAACCGCCTGTATAAGTCTGACCTTTCAGGGTAAGAGATTCTATCTTGCCTTCGAGGTCCCCTATACGCGAGTAGGCTGCCGTCTCCCCTACTGTATAAATCGGAGAATCATAAGGATAGTCAAGATTAAACTCGTATCCAATAACCCTTGACTGCCTTCCGTCAAAATAAGCCTTATTGATTAAGTTAACCTTCTGACCGATGCCGTAGAGATTGTGCACTCCGCCCTCACTGTATGCGACATCCGACATCATCTTACAGTTATATGTAGAAGGGTCTATCTTTGACTTGGCAACGTACTTATCGGCTTTGTCCTTTAATTCCAACTGTGCTTCTGCTACCAGTCCCATTTCAGTTATCTTCATGGGATTCCAGCCTGATAAGATGTAAGTATCACCATTTTCGGGGATAAGCGCTCCATCCGGAAGCGGTCTGCCGTAGTCCTCATTCCTGACTATCTCCCAAAGCTGTGCCTCAGGGTTCCAGCCATCGTTCTCCAGTTTCTCCGGCTTTCCCTCAGGGTCGAATGTCACAGCGAATTCCATACCATTCAACTTGCCGGATCGGAAAGTGATTTTCAATTCATTACCGGGAAGGATATAGTCCTTTGAGAAGGTAATGCCGGTATCCTTGAAACGGTAGGCATTCCACTTCTTTTCAGTGGTAGTCCCGTCGGCATTTTCTACTTTGTCAGTGTATTCCTTGGTGGTAATGTCCGACATCGTGCCGACCCTTCGGGGATAGACATCATCGAAGATAACCACTTGTTCAATGGCTTCCTCGGTGGTCATATCGGGATAAGCGTCTATGTACGGAGTTCCTTCGGGCAACATTAAGCGTTTTTGCACAACGCCGTTCAGCACTACAGCCTCATCAACGGGGCGGTAGTCAGATGGGATATTCTTTGTTGAGCCGAATGCATAGATTCGGGTGGCGTAGGTCGATTGGGAATCGGAACGTGACATCTCTACAACGTTCACCCCGATTTCAAAGTTAACCGCATCGCCAGACTCACAACGTCCGAAATGGATGATGTTTTCAGTCACCCAGCATTCGCAATCCCATTTCTTTGCCATAGAGAAGCAGGCGTCAAGGATGTTGATGTTGTCATAAGTCATCAGTATCGCCTTATTCTCTACAGTGCTGTCAATGGAGAAAACAAAATCTTGTCCTTTGTATTTGTAACCAAGAGCTTTTAAATTTCTAAGGACTATACCGGCTTGTACGTCAAGCGGGGCGGTCAGGTTCCAGGACGCTTCCTGTCCGGCAGTCTCCGGGGTATATTTGAAGATTTTGTTTTTCCATTTCCAGTAGTGGGCGTCAAGCTGCAACTCATAGTCGTAGCCTGCGTTATCGGTGTTGAATACTGGCTTCTGCAAGTCGCACACCTCGAACAGCCCGAAGTCGCACTCCACGTATGAACCAAGTTTGAAATATATGGGATTATCCAAGGAGAACTCTAACATGATGTAGTCCTCCTTCATCAGAGTGAACTTACGCTTGCAGCCTTCATTAACAGGAGTTGTAAGCAGGATAGCACCGGATATGTCTTTGATGTCGATTTGTTCCATGTCTTCAAAGTTCGGAGATAAAAAAAAGAGTGCCCAATTTTGAGCACTCACATACACGACAATAGAGCCAATGTCGTGAATTAGGTTCTGTTTGCCGGATTCGGTTCGTTGAACTTGGCTGAAATTTTTCCAAAAGTTAGGTCTAAACTCTGTGCGTAAGTGATACTTTTGCCGAGATAAATCAGATGATAAATCTCGCTACTATTAGCCGGGACTTGAATATCAACCTTGCCTTTATAAAGCTCATCGAAGAAAGCTTTTTTCTTTGATTGATAATCGGACCGAGAACTACCCTCGATAGCAAACGAAAGAGTTATTTCCCTTTCATCGACTTTAGGATTATTGATTATCACACGTTTTCCATGTTCCAACCGGGACTTATTTTCTATAAATTCTTTCATGGGTGATGATGCTCCAAGTACATCAAGAAAGCCCTCTCCCATTCTTACCCCCCATGTTGTGTAGGCGTCTTGGGTATTTATCAATAAATCTGACATAGTTTATAATTTAGATGTATTGTTTTTCACTTCTGCCATATCTTTCTGAATTTGAATGATTGGTTTGACGATTGCCCCTGTATTTTCTGAAATCTGTACCAATTCAAGATAGGATTGCGCTATCAAATCCCGCGTATCATCAGCAATATTTCTTGTTTCCGTATTTATGGAAAGTAGAGCATCTGCTTTTACTGTTAGTAGATTAAGTGATTGAGATTGAATGATAGATTGAAACTTTATCTCTTCTCCTGCAATCTGCAATGCTGTAAACCGCCCGTTCAACTCTTCGCCGGTATCTTGACTCATTACCTGAAAGCCTCTTGATGAAGAAGATTGAGAATAGGATTCTTGCGAAATCTTATCATATCCGGTTGCGGCAGCAAGCTCGTCACGCAGTTTCATGGCTTCTTCAATGTAACCCATATACTCAGCGTTCAGCGCATTTCTTTCGGATTCCGTCAAAGAGCCATCCTCCATACCCTTTGCGAATTTCTCATACCACTTCTTTAGCTTGTCCTGATAGAGTGTGCCTATCTGCTCGGAGAGCATAGCTCGCATGAAATATTCCGATATGTCTTCGGCAGCATCTTTGGACGATGCTTTCATATCCATTAAGGTATCTATAAAGTTACTGTACACACCATCGAATGTGGTTTGTGTAAGCTGCTCGTTTATCTGATTATGAATTTCCTCAATGCGTTCTTCCCCATCGATAATTTTATCAAGGTAATTTCTAACATCCTCATCTAATTTAGCCCAAAAAGTAGGTGCTTCCGATTTAAGTCTCTCCAATTGTTCGGTAGAAAGGTCAAACAGGCTTTCCATTCTTCCGGTTGAGATTTCTTTAAACCACTGTTCGTCATTAAGAGCTTTGCGCGCTTCTTCCCATCCCTGTTCGGACATTCCCTTGCGAATTCGCACACCTATGGAGTGGGAACCAGCTGATGAACCTGCGTTCAGTCTTTCTTTACCAAGAATACGGTAACTCTCAATACTTTTTTCAGCCAATTCTAAGGCTTCCTCTCCTACCTTATTAGCTTCAGCCCCGTAAGATGTGTTGATGTATTCCAACTTTTTGTCTATCAGTTCATCCCAAATATCGTTCAATAGGCTATATTGCTCTACCATCTCGTTATAATGGGAATAGTCTGCACCGAACAGACCGTCAAGGGCAGACACAACAGATGATATTCCACTGACAGCACTCATGGCACCACCCACAATGTCACCGGACATAATTTGACCGACGCCGGCGGCTGTAGTGCCCAATCCCCCTAAAGCATTGGTAATTCCTGTTATAGCGGAATCGCTGGCACCGAATATATTGGCGATGTTAGTGCCGAACTCACCCAACGCAGAAGCAAAAGACGTTACGGCATTTCCTATATCGGTGATGCCTTGACCGACTTTCTTGGAATCGTTGCCACCCTTTTTTATGGCTTCTATCCCTTTCTCCAGGTCAGAGACGAAAGCCTGCCACGGTGATTTGCCTTTCAGCTCATCCTTTAGCCCCCTGATTGCATCCGTTACATCCTTTATGGAGATTTCACCCTTTTCTATCTTTTCAATATCCTTATCAGTGAATCCGAGTGCTTTCAATTCGTCAAGTGTGACATTCGTTCCGTCACTTTCCTTTGTACCAGACATGTACTTGACAAGTGTTTCATACTTGTCAATAATAGTCTGAATGGCAGATACCGATTTATTGCCAGCGTCTTCAAAGAGGTCTGCCATTGCCTTTGCGGAGTGACCAAACTGTTCATCCAGTTGTTCTACAGCCTGATTCTTTTCGGCTACCTTGATAGCGTATTCAGGACTATCTGTGTGCAGCTTGGCTATCTCATCATCATACTTCTGCACAAGGTTTTTTCGTTTCTCTTGATAGTTGCCAAACTCGATGAAGTATTCCTGCCAAGCCTTTTTGTCGGATTCAAACTTTTCTTTATTCAAATCGGAGATTGACTTGTCACGCTTGTTTTCTGCCTGCGAATACGAAAGGGATATTTGTACAGACTGCTCCTTTGTCAGCTTGCCACCATTAGCCTTGCTCCATTCCTGTTCTTGCTTACGGATGGCATCAAGCTCCCTCTGATAGTCCAAGTCAATCTGCTTCAACTTCCTTTCCGTGCCGTCCTCCATGAGGTTGATTTCATCCTGCTGGTTTTTCCGACGAATAGAAAGAAGTTGTTCGGCAAGTTGTTCTTGCTGTTTGAGTTGCTTGGTTACTTCTTTTGGGGATTGGTTTTCTTGTTTGGAAGACGAATCGTAAACTTTCAGTTCTTTTTCGGCTTCTTTTAGCTTTCTGACATTATCCTTGTAATTATTTACAACAGCGTCATCTATGCCTTTGAATTTTCCTGTATCCAACAATTTCTTTTGAGAAGATGCAATGGAGTTTAAAGCGGTTTCGGCTTCTTTCTTTTGTTTTTCCCAATATTTTTTATTTTTAGTCTGTTTTTCTCTTGCATATAGTATTGATTCAAGAGATTTTATAAATGAAGAAACTTCATCACGTGAGAAATCTCCTATTATATCTCCTGTAACTTTAGAAAGAGATGATTTCCATTGCGATATTGACTTTTTTAGTTCGATATCAGAAAGTTTTTTAGCTTCTTCAATACGGGCATTTATATAATCAGAATTTACGGCAGCTTGAGCTTCTTTTTGTTGTCTTTGTAATTCTTTAAGAACATCATTAGCCTCTTTGATTGCCTCTTCGCTACCCGATATTCTTAAAACATACTCTTCTTGATTCCTCACTTTCGCATTGATAGCATCAAGCCTTGCTTGATTGCTTTCAGCCTTTTTCTTGGATTGTTCCTCGTTAAGTTCTTTCTGCAATTGAATGAGGTTTGTCAAATGCCCCTCTTCATCAATATATTTTTCAATAATACCTGGATATGCCTTTTTCAATGCTTCAATTGCGCTATTACGATTTGCTGTAGCTTCCACTTCATCACTAGCAACAGAAATGAGGCGTTGAATTTCCTGCCTGTGAGCTTCTTCTTTTCGTATAGTATTCTCTTTTGAAGCATTATATCTTTCTTGAACCTCCTGCGCTTCGGTTGTCCGCTTGCTCAGTGCCCATATAGCAGATGCAGCACCAATCGCTACCGTAGCTAATAAGACATACGGATTCTTCAACATAGTAGCATTCAACAAAGCCTGAGCCTTCTGCGCCAACAATATTCTCCCACGCATAACCATTGTTGCGGCAGAATGGCCATTTTCGGCAGCAGTAACAAGCATCACTGCGGTCCGGTATGTACCATAAGTAACCACTAATCCAGCCAAGATCCTACCTACTGTTTCATAATTCTGAATCAACGAAGTTGTCATTTGAATACCGTCCATGATAACACTTTCCGACTTTGTTCCCAATTCGTTAAACACGGAATCCAAAGCATCCTGCATCATAGACAACTGACCATTGATAGTCTTTGAAGCATTCTCAGACATATTATAGAACTTACCACCTGCGGAAGTTGCATCAATGAATGCCTGTTGAACCATTTCAGCGGAAACAGCACCTTTGGACATTTCATCTTTCAAAGTTGCGATAGATTTTCCGGTCTTTTCGGAGATAATCTGTAACGGGTTGAATCCAGCGTTTATCATTTGATTCAAATCCTGCCCCATAAGTTTACCCGCTGCTGACATCTGTGAAAATGCCAAAGTCAGCGAATTGAACTTACTGGATTCCCCCATAGAAATATCACTAATGGCTTTCAAGTATTTGATAGTGTCTTCTGCTTGTATGTTAAATCCAAGCATCATCTTTTCTGCTCCAACCATATCTGACATAGTAAGTGGAGAAATCTTAGCCAGCTCCTTGATTTGCGGAATCAGTTGCCCTGCCATATCCTTTCCAACCATAGTCTCAATAGCGGTCTGCATGGATTGAAATTCTCCACGAACACGAATCATTTCAGAACCTAATGCCTTTAATACTCCAGCACCACCAATAACCGCCAATGCTTTTTTCCAAGATATAGCGATACCTTCGTTAGTTTCTACTACTTGTCTCCCATCATTCTTATAAAGTGTATATTCATCACGGAGTTTTTTTACGGAAAGACGCGCTTCGGCTTGTTGTTGGGTTAATCCAAATAAAGCCGCCTTTTCTTCATCAAGAGCTTTGCGGGCAGCATTGTATTCTTCTAACTTGCTATTTGCTGATAACGGATTCCTTTTCAATGCTATACGATAAGCATCCCCAAGTCGTTTTACATCCGCTTCAATATCCTTAACTACCGCTTTTTGAGCAAGAATCTTCTCTGTGAATCCATTCACGACCTGAGAAGCATCGAAGATTTTCCTTTTGAATCCCGTATCCATCTCTGCTCCAGCTTTGGCTGCATTAGTCACCAACTCATCCAATCTTTGGTTGGATGCAGCAAGTTGGGCATTCAAAGCCTTGAAAGCAGCAGGAGACTGCGTGCCATCCATGCTCATTAACTCCTGCTTTAATTTTGCAATTTCATTACGAAGTCTTACAACTTCTTCCCAGTCACTACCTACCTTAAAATATAATTTCGCCATATCTATTTCTTTTTCCTACGATTAGCCAATTCCTTACCACTGATTCTATTCACTTTCTGACCACCATATACTGCGTGTAATTTATCCCGTTGCATCATCAGCAGATTCCGATAAGGGATAATCTCAAACACTTCTGTATAACTCAGATGCAACGTGTCAATCAAATGGGCTATCTGCCCGAAGAACGTTGTGTTTCCTACTGTTTCGGTTTTGCTGCCAGCATCGACACGTTCCTCATCGAGCTGACACACTGAAAAGCCGAAATATCCATCATAGAGAAACAGACTTCCAAGGCATCTTTGACTTCTTCAAAAGTGCCGTTCTCCAATTCTTTGACCAAACTATCATTCCCGCAGATGAAGCATGAAATACCTTTCAGCATATCTTCAGTAGCTTCAGTAAGCTCTTTAATAGCCTCCATGATATTATCTCCTCGCAGGGCGATATTGGAAAAATGATGAATGGCACGACAGATAACTTTAATTGTAGGCGGTTTGATGGTATAAACGATTCCACCTATCTCTACATTTTTAAAATCCAGCCCTAACAAGGCGTCAGAAACCGTTTTTGCTGCTTGATTCATATTCTTAAACTAAAAGAGGGAATGGCGCATATCCATTCCCCCGGTTATCACTCTTGTACTTTTACCAATGTTATCTCTTTTTTAAGAGTGGTATCAACTTCAGAAGGAGTGGTTTTAATATCTCCTGACTGAGTGACGTACCCCACTTTCGACACTTCATAGTGAACGGTAGCTCCAGCATTCACCTGCTTTGACTTGACCGTTACACCGTCCAGCTTTACGGTCGCATCGGAAGGAGTGGGTACAATGGTTACTGTAGTTCATGCCTGCAAAGCTTTAATCTGCCCCTCTTCGTAGTTATACTCAGAAGAAACACCTTCAATTCCCGGTTCCTGCACCAAGCCTTTTACAGCGATTGCAATTGCCTTATCCGTATTGGCTTCACGGGAAACAATACGGCATTTTGGGAAGATGAACCAGACATCATCATCGGTCAGACAGAACAATGCTTTGTTGATAATAACTTTGTCTAAAGCACGCTTCCAACCCACATCTTTAGATGTTGCCTGAATAACATCGCCCCCCATGAACGCTTTCTTTGTCTTCCAGTCATATTGTCCGATAGAGAAAGTGGGTGATACTTCTCCCGGCACATCATCGAAACGGTAATTCTTTCCCGTTAATTGGTTCTTGTACCCAGTGACGGAGGCTTCCGTTTCCTCAATCTGCCACGTTTCCCCGTGTACATTCAAAACCTCATCTTTCGCTTTGATAGCGGCTTGAATCAAAGTCTTTGCGATTTCGGGGGTAATGTCTGCCGTTACCTTATCAATATCGGCAAACAAGATTCTTTTTATTCCTACTGCTGAAATCATAATCTTATAGTTTTACATTTATTACTTCAAATAAAATTCTCACATTCACGTAATGGCATTTCAAAGCTGTATCCGCTTCCGTGCCAATTGATTCGATAGAGTAACGATAGGTTGTACCGTCATAGGTACTTACTACATCATCAAGCAGCTTGCCAGCCTTTCTTTCAAGTTCGTTAAGCCGGATTGTGTTCGCTTCATTCTCGCTTAAATTGGGTACACATAGATTCACTTCTGCGAAAGATTTCTTCCAATACTTTCCCGGCTGTTGTTTCTTCGTGTGGATAACGATTCTTTCAGAGGTCAATTCACCCGTCAGCGTTTCCCCGTTGGGTACTATGCTTATTCCGAAAGCCTTGCAATCCCGGTAGAGAATGTTTCCTATGTCGGTAGTTACTATCATTCAAATTCTTCTTTTAATCGTTTCTCCGCATATAAAGCGGCACTACTTAAAACATCAAATCCCTTAGATTCCACGAATGAAGCGTATTCCGCTTCGTTTTTCAGCGTCAAACCGTCTTTATCGACATCGTAACCATTGGACGTTCTCA
>UMGC01016684.1_pt1 | contig 14013 bp, 9 predicted proteins | sample 1965151 | NCBI WGS metagenome assembly UMGC01 (sample SAMEA4836061, study PRJEB28245) | human gut metagenome | biome: gut microbiome; material: fecal sample | place: Denmark | collected 2008 | reverse complement strand
GAAAACTAATATCAAAAAATAAACATTAACAAAGGAGAATTTATCATGGCAAGTTTACCAATAGTTGTAAAATATTTAATAGTTTTTTTCATATCAATGGTACCAATTGTAGAGTTAAGAGGTGCTATTCCTATTGCTGAAAGTTTAAAATTAAGTATTTCATTATATTATCCAATAGCTATAATTGGAAATATGTTACCAGTTCCAATTATTTATTTATTTGCAAGAAAAGTACTTGAATGGGGAAAAAATAAAAAAATAATAGGAAAATTTTTCACATGGTGTTTAGAAAAAGGTGAAAAAGGTGGAGAAAAATTAAAAGCATCTGCTGGAAATAGTGGAATATTCTGGGCATTACTTTTATTTGTAGGAATTCCTTTACCTGGCACGGGCGCATGGACTGGAACTCTTGCAGCAAGCTTTTTAAAACTTGATTTTAAAACAAGTATAACTGCTATTGCACTTGGTGTTATATTAGCTGGAATTATAATGTCTTTAGGAAGTAAAATTGTAGCAATTTTAGGCTGGACTGGAGTTATTGCTATTATTGCTGTTATTTTAATAATTGTTATTGCATCTATAATTATTAAGAAAGAATCTAAAAAACAGAAATAATTTAAAGCATCAAAAATGGTGCTTTTTTATTATGTTTACATATTATAATATAAAAATACTTTTAGATTGGAGATATTTTTATGTTATTAAATTGTATTTTATTAGCTCTTTCAGTTAGTATAGATTCTCTTGGAATTGGAATCTCTTATGGTATAAAACATACTAAAATTTCAAAAATAAGTAATTTTACATTATTTTCAATTTCATTTCTTATGACAAGTTTTTCAATATTTATTGGAAATAGTATCTCTTCACTACTTTCTGAAAAATTTTCTATATTAATAGGTTCTCTTCTTTTAATATTTTTAGGTATTTATGGCATATACAAAAACATTTCACAACAAACTACTAACTATGATTTTAACCACTCAAATGAAATCGATTCAAAAGAAGCCATCTTTTTAGGTCTAGCCTTATCAATTGATTCGTTTTGTGTTGGACTTGGAAGTGGCATAATTGGTTTAAATGATATTTTATTACCATTTTTAGTTTCAATATTTCAGTTATTTTTTATAAACTGTAGTGCAAATATTGCTAATTTATTATTGTCAAAATTTAATATTTCAGACAATATACTTTCTTATATATCATCTTTCTCTCTTATTTTATTAGGTATATTAAAAATTTTGTTTTAATTTGTCACATTTTCTCTGATTATACATATTATTATATAAGATAGACTATCAATTTGATTGTCAGAAAGGATTCTATTTTTTATGATAAGTTGTATATTACTTGCTATATCTGTTAGTATAGATGCTTTAACACTTGGAATTACATATGGTATAAAGCACTCTAGAATTACTAAAATTAGCAATTTAATTGTTTTCTCAATTGCATTTGTTTCAACATCATTTGCAATTTTTCTTGGTAAACATATTTCAAGATTATTTTCACCATCTCTTGCAACATTTATTGGTTCTGCTTTATTAATTTTACTTGGAATATATTCTATTTATAAAAGTTTTAATAAAAATACAGAAGATTATGATTTAGATCATTCAAATTCTATTGATAAAAATGAGGCTATTTTATTAGCATTAGCAGTTTCAACTGATGCTAGTTGTGTTGGACTTAGCTGTGGAATAATTGGTATAACTGGATTTGTTTATCCACTTTTTGCTGCATTATTTCATACTATATTTATAAATTGTGGTAATATTATTGCATATTCTGCTAGTAAAAGAATTAAACTTTCAGATAAATGTTTAGCAATATTTTCTGGATTTGTTTTGATTTTAATTGGATTAATAAGATTATAAAAGAAGCCACTAATTGTAGCTTCTTTCGTTCTATGTTTCTTTTAATTTCATTGATAATAATTTTGAAATACCTTTTTCTTCCATTGTAACACCATAAATAGTATCTGCTGCTTCCATTGTTCCTTTTCTATGTGTAATTATTAAAAATTGAGTATCTTTAGCAAATTTCTTTAAATATTCAGCATACCTATAAACATTAACATCATCTAAAGCTGCTTCAATTTCATCAAGTACACAGAATGGAGCTGGATTTATTTTCAATATTGCAAATAGCAATGCAATAGCTGTAAATGCTCTTTCTCCACCTGAAAGTAATGTCATACTTTGAAGTTTCTTTCCTGGTGGTTGTACATTTATTTCTATTCCACTTTCAAGAATATTGTTTTCATCTGTTAATGAAACTTCTGCCATTCCTCCACCAAATAATTCTTTAAATACTTCTCCAAAATTTTTATTAATAATTTCAAATTTTTCTTTAAACTGTGTTTTCATAACCTCTAGCATTTCAGCAATTACTTTATTAAGTTTTGCCATTGTACTTTCTAAATCTAATCTTTGTTCACACATAAAATCATATCTTTGTTTTAAATTCTTGTATTCTTCAATAGAATCAACATTTACACTACCTAATTCTCTTATATCTGTACGTAAATTATTAACTTTTCTTTGAGTTAATTGTACATTTTCTGGCATTGGATAATTTCCTGCATTATTAGGAGTTAATTCATATTCTTCCCACATCTTATTTATAATTTCTGTAATATCTTCTTCTATTTTGTTTTTCTTAACTTCTAATTTTGTAACTTGTGCTTTTAAGTCCTCTATTACTTTAAATTCATCAGTTTGTTCATCTTCTTTTTTAGTTAGCTTTTCATTTTTGGCAATTCTATCTTTTTTCAATTTTTCAATATTTTCACCACTATTAGAAACTTGAGATTTTATTTCTTCTATTTGTTTTTTAGTATCTTCTATTTGTTTTTCAAGTTCAACATTTTCTTTTTCATCTTTTTCAATTTGAGCTTTCTTACTTTCAACATTTTTGGTATGTGTTTCAATTTCTTTATTAATCATTTCTGACATTTCTTGAATTGACATTTCACTTTCATTAAATGATGATACAGATATTTTTAAATCTGTAATATCTTCATTTAAATTATCTATATATGTTTGACTATCTTTGTTTGAACTTGCAAATTCATCTATAATTGCTTGTTTTTCTTCATTTTCTTTAGAAATTTTAGCCATTTCTTGTTCATCTAATTCTTTTGAATTTAACAATTCTTTTTTACTTTCTTCTGATTTTGAAATCTCGTCTTTTTGTTTATTTATTCTATCTCTTATAATTTGGATATTTTCATCAATTGACTCAACTCTTTGTTTTTCTGTTGCATAAGAAATTTCAATTTCTTGTAATTGCTTTTCTAAATTTTCTGCCTCTTCTAATACATTTTCTGATGAATTTTCATATTCTTCTTTTGATTTTTCTAATTTTGAAATTTTTTCTTTTATTTCAGTAATTTGTGCATTTAATTCTTCAATCTCTTTACTTCTACCTAAAATATTAACTGTTTTTTTAGTTACTGATCCACCTGTTATTGCTCCTGATGGATTTATTACATCACCTTCTAATGTAATTATTCTGAATGAATAATTATTTTTTTTCGAAAGTTTTATCGCATTTTGCATATTATCAACAATAACTGTTCTTCCTAATAAATTTAATACAATTTGCTCATATTTTTTATCAAATTTTATTAAATCACAGGCAATACCTATTACTCCATCTTTTTTTCCTTTTATGTTGTCTAATTTTTTTCCTTTTACAGATGTAATTGGTAAAAATGATGCTCTTCCTAAATTATTTGTTCTCAAATGCTCAATTAATTTTTTTGCATCTTCTTCTGTTTCTGTAACAATATTTTGTAAGCTTGCTCCTAAACACATTTCAATTGCAGTTTGATATTCTTTTGGAACATCTATAATATTTGCTAAAACACCATGCATACCTTTTCCAAGTTCTTTTGTTTTTTCGCAATCAATTAATAATGATTTTACACTCTTTGTATAACCTTCTTTTTCCTTTTCTGTTTCTACAAGGAAATTATATCTTGATGTTTTCATCCTCATTTCATTTGTTAAATTAGCAATTTGAATTTCTAACTCTTTAATTTTTGTTGTAATTTCATTTTTTTGCTTTTTTATTTCTTCAAGCTTTTTCAAAATATTATTTCTGTTTGATTCTGTCTCATTAAATTCTTTTGCAATGTCTTCCTTTTTTATTCTAATTCTATCTATTTCAAATGTTTGTGATGATATTTCTTGATTTAACTGACTTTTTCTTTTTTCCAAATTCTCTATATTAGTTTGCTTTTTACTTATTTCTGCTTGTAATTCATATTTTCTGTCTATGTTTTTTTCTATAATCTTTTTGATTTCTTCCATTTCAAGTTCTTTTGAACTTAATTGGGTAGTTAATTTTGCTAATTCTTCTTCTTTTTCTTTTAATTCATTTTCAAATTTTGCTTTATTTTCTTTTAGATTACTCTTCTTTGATTCTTTTTGTTCTATATCATTTTTTAAACTAGCAATTTTTTCTTGTAATTCTGATATTTCTATTTTATTTCTTTCTGCAATTTCTTTATTATTTTGAATTTTTGCTTCTGCTACATTAATATTAGAATTACATTGTTCTATTTGTTTTTGACTCTCAAATCCGATATTTTGCATTTCTTCGATTTTTGTCGTTATTTCATCAATTTCATCTTTTAATTCTTCTTTTAAAATCTTTATTTTTTCAAGTTTTCCTTCTTCTTGATTTAATGTTGATTTCATTATTTCTTCATCTTGAACAAGTGCTTCTAAATCTTTTTTGTATTTATCAATATTATATAAAAATAGTCCAATTTCTATATTTTTTAATTCTTCTTTTAAGTTTAAATATTTTTTTGCCTTATCTGATTGAAGTTGTAATGGTTCTAAGTTTCCTTCTATTTCTATTATAATATCATTTATTCTTAATAAATTAAGTTTTGTTTGTTCTAACTTTTTCTCTGTTTCTTCTTTTCTTGACCTATATTTTACTATTCCTGCTGCTTCTTCAAATATATGCCTTCTATCTTCTGATTTATTGCTTAATATTTCATCAACTTTTCCTTGTCCAATTATTGAATATCCATCTCTTCCTATTCCTGTATCCATAAATAATTCAATAACATCTTTTAATCTACATGGTGCTTTATTTATATAATATCCTGTTTCTCCACTTCTGTAGATTTTTCTTGTAATTGTTACTTCTGAAAATTCAATTGGTAATGTTCCATCAGTATTGTCAAATACCAATGATGCTTCTGCAAATCCTAATGATTTTCTATTTTGTGTTCCAGCAAATATTATATCTTGTGTTTTATTTCCCCTTAATGATTTCATACTTTGCTCACCAAGTATCCATCTTATTGCATCAGATATATTACTTTTTCCAGATCCGTTTGGTCCTATTACTCCTGTTATTCCAGGTCTAAATTCTAATATTGTTTTATCTGCAAATGATTTAAATCCTTGCATTTCTAGTCTTTTTAAATACATGTTTTTTCACCTTTATTTTTCGTTTTTCTTTTTGTATTTTATCGTAACTTATTAAATTTTTCAAGGGGTTTACTTTAAAATATCTACTACCATAACTCAATGTCAACAACTTAGTGAAAAATTTTTTTATATAAACATTTTTTCACTAAGTTGTTGACATTCCACACAGTGCACAGTATTAAAACCAAACAAAAAGTACAACTAAAATTTAGTTGTACTTTTTTTATTTAAGTTCCTATATCTATTGAAAAATTACTATATTTTGCTCCACCAGAATCAACATTTGTTGAATACATAAATTGTAGAGCGAATGAATAATATACTTTATTTGGGGTTAATGATATGTCTGCAGAATAATATCTATCTTTTCCAAAATTCCATGTAAATGTACCACTATATCTAGACCATATTTCTACCCAATTTCCACTAGTATCTAGAGCCATTATTCTCAATCCAAAATATCTATCAGACCACATTGAATTTGCACCAATATTAGCTGATCCTTTTATAGATTTTATTGTAGAACATGCTGTATTGTTTATTACGTCTCCTAATTGTTTCCAACCTGATGAAACAGCTCCTGCATCACTCCAACCTCTAGAAATATGTAGTCCTACATTTACACTTATTTGTGCGTATACTGTTGAACTAGAATTCTTTATTGTTATTGTTGCATTTCCAATAGCTATCCCATTCACTGTTAAATTATAAGTACCATTTCCACTTGCAATCATATTAGTACTTATAACCTTAGAATTGCTATTAACACATACAATTTGTTCTGTTGTATCTGATGGCGAATATGTTATTTTAGAAGTAAATGTATCTCCAACCTTTATTGCAGCACTATTGGGACTAGCTGTTATTCTTTGTACTTTGTTTTCAACAACTACTGTACATCTAGCAGAAAGTCCATTTCCTGTTGTAGCTGTTATCGTAGCTGTTCCAGTTCCAATTGCCGTTACATATCCATTTCCATTTACTGTTACAATACCATTATTACTACTTGTCCAAGATACGTTTGTATATACATTTGCATTAGTTGGTCTTACTGTTGCTTTTAATTGATAATTTTTATTTGTATATTTCTCCAATACTATTTTATTTGTACTTAATGTAATAGATGTTGGTGATGTTTGTACCGTTATTGTAGCTTTCGTTGATTTTCCATTTGCTGTTGTTGCTGTTATTGTTACCGTTCCATTTGCATATCCCCTTACTAATCCATTTGAATCTACTGTTGCTATATTATTATTAGTACTTGTCCAAGTTATTTTATCTTTTATATTAGTTGTGTTTGGTGATATTGTTGCCTTTAATTGTACTGATTTATTTTCTGCACTTAAATCAATTGTTGCACTACTTGGTGATATTGATATTGATACTGGTGATGTTTGTACTGTTACACTTGCTGATGTTACCTTTTTATTTTCTGTCACTACTGTTATAACTGTTGTTCCATTTTTCACTCCTGTAACTACACCATCTTTATTTACTGTTGCCACACTATTATCAGAACTACTCCATGTTAATCCTATATCTGTATTGGCTGTACTTGGATATATTGTTGCTTTAAATTGATATGTTTTATTTGTACTTATATCTAATGTAACATTTTCTTTGTCTAATCCTATTGATAATGGTGTTGATATTACTGTTACATTCCAAGTTGCAGTCTTTCCATTTTCTGTTGTTGCTGTTATTGTTACATCTCCATTTGAAATTCCTGTTACAAATCCATTTTCATCTACTACAGCTATATCATTATTACTACTTGTCCATTTTATTCCAGTTTTATAATTTGCCGTACTTGGATATATTGTTGGCTTTATTTGTAATGACTTTATTGCTGATGATATATCTAATATATGTCCACTTGCAGTTAATTCTATTGATGTTGGTTCTTGATGAACTGTTACATAACTCATAGCTCTTTTCTCTTTAGATGTTTCTACTAATATTGTAGCTTTTCCTAATTCTTTTCCTCTTACAAATATTTTATTATTTTCTACTAAAATTTTTCCATTCTTATCTTTCTTTACGTCTAATACACTTTCATCAGAACATGTTACTTTATAATCTTTTGTATTTGATGTTATTGTTAGCTCATAATACTTTCCTGTTGGTTCTCTATTTATTGAGATTGATCCAGGATTTATTAATACACCATCTCTATCAACAATTCCACTACTATCTTCATCTAATCTAACATTTCCTGTTTCATCTATTATATATGCATTTCCTGTGTTTTGGAATTTTACTACATATATATCTGCTGTTAATATTTTATTTATATATGTATCTCCTGGTCCATATATATTATATTCAAATTTTTTTGAGTCCGCATCCCCTATATATGTATTTAATTTTTCTTGTATTTTTGTCTTATCTGCTATTACACCTGATTTATTTGTTTCGTCTGCTACTGCTTGCGCTGCAGCCCACTGTACAGCTTCTTTTTCCTCACTTGTTAATTTCTTTTTGTCTGCATTCGCACTTTGATTAATTATTCCGCTATTTCCTCTTATATTTGCTATCACTGCTCCAGCAATTATTATTAATACTATTATTGTAACAACAAGTGCTAAAAGAGAAACACCATTTTCTTTTTTATTTACCATCTTCATTCCTCCTTTGTTTTTTTATTTACCTATTCATTCTATTATAACATTTTTTTCGATTTTTTTCAACTGTTTGGTGTTTTTTCAAAAATAATTGGGATGTTAATTTTGTTAACATCCCCCATCTCCACCTCCACCGCTTTCTTGTGCCCAATATCCTTTCATATGAACATTTGCAGCTGGCATTGTAAAAATTGTATTAGCAGAATAATGTGTTCCATTATATTCCCAATATTGGAATACATAACCACTTGCAGACGCTTGTGGTAATGTGCACTTATCTCCTGCTTTTAAAGTATATGATGTTGGATTAACACTTCCTCCCTGTGCATCAAATACTATTGCATATAGTTGAACTGCTGTTATTACGCAAGATGCTGAATGGGTTCCACTAGAACTTTTTACTGTGATTGTTACTTTTCCTGCACCTTTTATTATTACCAAACCATCTTGATTAACTACTGCTACATTTGAATTACTAGACGTCCAAATAATTCCTTCTGTACTTGTTGATGGCGTTAATGTTGCTACTAATTGAAATGTTTGCTTATTTAATTCTAAACTTTCTATAGTTTCATATTCTTTATTTAATCTTATTCCAGTAATTAATGTCTCAACAGTAACTATACATGTTGCACTTTTATTATTTTGAGTTGTTGCTGTTATTACTGTTGTTCCATTCTTTTTAGCAGTAACATTTCCATCTTGATCTACTGTTGCTACTGATGTATCTGAACTTTTCCAAGTTAATTTTGTGTTTACATTAGATGTTTTTGGATCATACACAGGATATAATTTTGTAGTTTTTGTTCCTGTCATATTTAATGTTGTTTTTGCTTTATTTAACGATAAACTTACTGGTGATGTCTGTACTTTCACATTACATTTCGTTGTTTTTCCATTTTGAGTTGTTGCCGTTATAACTGCTGTTCCATTTGAAACACCTATAACAGTTCCATCATTTCCAACTGTTGCTATACTTGAATTACTACTTGACCATTTTACTACATTTTGTACATTTGCCGTACTTGGTAATATTGTTGAAGTTAATTGTATTGATTTAGGATTTGCAGTTAAATCAAGTGTTACATTATTCTTATTTAATTGTATTCCTATTGGTGATGTTTGTACTGTTACAAATCCTGTTGCTGTTTTATTATTTTCTGTTGTTACTCTTACTGTTGCAGTTCCATTTGAAAGACCTGTTACCACTCCATTTGATGAAATTGATATAACATTTGGACTACTTGAACTCTCTATTTCCCATCTTAATCCTATACTAGCATTTGCAGTACTTGGGTATATTGTTGTAGCATACTGATGTGTATTTACCCCATTAATATCTAACACTAAGTTTTCAGAATCCAAACTTATTTCTAATGGTGTTGATATTACAACCACTTTCCATGTTGCTGCTCTTCCATTTTCTGTTGTTGCAGTTATTGTTACTTCGCCATTCGAAATTCCTGTCACAAATCCATTAGAATCTACTACTGCAACATCATTGTTACTACTTGTCCAAGTTATTCCTGTTTTATAATTTGCTGTACTTGGATATATTGTTGGTTTTATTTGTAATGATTTTATTACTGATGATATATCTAATATTTCTGAAGTTGCTGATAATTCTATTGATGTTGGTTCTTGATGTACTGTTATATAACTTATTGCTCTTTTTTCTTTTGATGTTTCTACAACTATTGTTGCTTTTCCTAATTTCAACCCTTTTACTGTAATTGTATTATTTGTTACTTTAATATTTCCTGACAAATCTTTTTTTACTTGCAATACACTTTCATCTGAACATGTTACTTTATAATCATTTGTATTTGCTAATATATTTAAAGTTAATTCTGATCCGATATTTATAGATGTTGATGCTGGTTTTATTAACACACCATCTCTACTTGCAACTTTATCTCCTGTTTCATCTCTTCTTACATTTCCAGATCCATCAATAATATAAGAATTTCCTGATTTTGAAAATTCAACAACATATGTATCTGAAATTATCATTGTTCCTTTATACTCTTCTTCAGGTCCAAATATTTGATATTCCATATCTTCATTTTGATTTCCTATATATTTATCAAGTTTTTCAGCTATTTGTCCTTTATCGATTATTTGCCCTGTTTTATTGCTATCGTCTGCAACAGCTTGTGCTGCTGCCCATTGAATAGCTTCATTTTCTTCGCTTGCTATTTTTTCATCTCTTGCTTCTAAACTTTTATTGAATAACCCACTATCATTTCTAATATTTGAAATTGTTACTCCGGCTAATAATATAAGTACTATTATAGTAACTACTAGTGCTATTAATGACATTCCATTTTCTTTTACTTTCATATTTTTTCTCCTTAGTTTTATATTTTATTATATAAAATTTAAGAATTACAATGTAAATTTTTTATTAATTTTTACATTTTTCTTTTTTTATATCTTTAAATAAGACTATTAAACATATCGTAATTATACAACAATATATAACTATCATTTTAGGACCACCAAATAGTTTTGCATCTCGAAATAATTGTTCTATAACAAACATCCTCATTATAACATATTCTAGAACTGCCAATGCAATTCTTTTTAAATCACTAATTCTTCCTTTATATTTAACTAATATACAAAATCCAATTAGCCATACACCTGTTTCTATTAATTGAACTGGATACTCTATATGTATATATCCTAAAGCTACAGTATATGAAAGAATCTTATCTGGCATTACTTTTCCAACACAACACCCTTTTATAAAACATTCTATTTTTCCAACTGCAGCACTCAAAAATATTGATTCCATCATAGTATCTATAAGTTGTGTTCTATATTTAGGAAATATTTTTATTGATATAAGCATTCCTAAGGCTCCACCTATAAGAACTCCAGAAATTTTAAAATACTTAAGTTTCCAAATAAATAATTGAGATATATCTTTATTTCCAGAATTTATAAACCATATTATTCTTGCTGTAACTGTTCCTAATATTATTGCTATCACCGTATTTATTATTGCTACAGATATTTTTTTTGTTCTTTTATATGTCATAAAAACATTATATATAATTGCTATACTATATGCAAATACTCTTTGCTCTGCAAGTGTTTTTATCATTTTTTTCTCCTTTGTTTTCAACATTTATAACTCAATTATATCATTTTATATTTAAAATTGTAAATAATTTTACAAAAATTATCCAACTAATTTCTTCTGCAAAATCATTCTTATTTTTACTTCCTTATCTCTCGAAAGAATAACTCCTTTTTTCTTTGCTAATTTTATTAAATAATCTAATTTTGATTGATTTGCCTTTATTTGATAAATATAATAATCAATCATGCCATCTTCTGCATATTCAAAATTTTTTCTAGCATTTTGCAATTTTTCTTTTGTTTCAATAATATTTTGCATTAATTCAATTTCTCTTTCTTTTTCAGTTTTTCCTTTAATCATTTTATTTAAAAGATATTCTTCTTCCATCTCTTCTCCTTTCGAATATTTATTATTAATTTTATTATCTTATTTTTCCTATTATGTACAATTTACACAAATCTTATTGAAATTTCCATAATTTTATTGTATAATGTCCGATGTATAGCCTCTAACTGAGGAATTTAATAAAGAAAGGGATATGCCGTTATGATAGATATTAAATTAATAAGAGAAAATCCAGAATTAGTAAAAGAAAATATAAAAAAGAAATTTCAAGATCACAAACTTGTTTTAGTTGATGAAGTTATAGAACTAGATAAAAAAAATAGAGAAGCAAAATTAAATGGGGACAATCTGCGTTCTGAAAGAAAAAGATTAAGTGATGAAATTGGAAAACTTATGAAAGCAGGTCAAAAAGAAGAAGCTGGTAAAATTCGTCAAGAAGTTCAAAGTGTAAATTCTGCAATTGAAGAAAATGAAGAACTTGAAGAAAAATATACAGAAGAAATAAGAAATAGAATGATGAAAATACCTAATATCATTGATGATTCTGTTCCAATTGGAAAAGATGATAGTGAAAATGTTGAAGTTGAAAGATTTGGTGAACCAATTATTCCAGCTTATGAAATACCTCATCATGCTGATATTATAGCAAAATTTGATGGATTAGACAAAGAAAGTGCTGGTCGTACAAGTGGTGTTGGTTTCTATTACTTAATTGGTGATATAGCACGTTTACATGAAGCTATGCTTGCATATGCTCGTGATTTTATGATTAATCATGGATTCACATATTGTATTCCACCATTTATGATTAGAAGTAGTGTTGTTAATGGTGTTATGTCTTTTGATGAAATGGAAGCTATGATGTACAAAATCGAAGGTGAAGATTTATATTTGATTGGTACATCTGAACATAGTATGATTGGAAGATTTAAGGAACAAATTGTTGATGAATCTCAATTACCTCTTACTTTAACTTCATATTCTCCATGTTTTAGAAAAGAAATTGGATCACATGGTCTTGAAGAAAGAGGATTATATAGAGTTCATCAATTCGAAAAACAAGAAATGATTGTTCTTTGTAAACCAGAAGAATCTATGGATTGGTATAATAAAATGTGGAAAATGTCTGTTGAATTATTTAGAAGCTTAGATATTCCAGTAAGACAACTTGATTGTTGTAGTGGTGATATGGCAGATTTAAAAGTTAAATCTTGTGATATCGAAGCTTGGAGCCCACGTCAACAAAAATATTTTGAAGTATGTTCTTGTTCTACTTTAGGTGATGCACAAGCTAGACGTTTAAATATTAGATATAAAACAAAAGATGGAAACAAATTTGTTCATACTTTAAATAATACTGTTTTAGCTACACCAAGAGCTTTAATTGCTTTAATCGAATGTAATTATAATGAAGATGGAAGTATTACTGTTCCTAAAGTTTTACAACCATATATGGGTGGAAAAGAAAAATTAATTCCTACAAAATAAAAGTAAAAAATGTTCACAATTTAATGTGAACATTTTTTACTTTGTATATTGTATAAAATTTTTCATTATGATATATTAATTACAATAATAGTACAAAGGAGACTTAAATGAAAAAAACAAGATTAACAAAATCTAATCCATTTAAAAATTTTATATTAACTCCAATATTAATTATTATATACATAGGAATGTTTTATTTAACATATTTATGTATAAGAGATTATTATGGATATACAAATCTTTTTTGGGGAATAAAATATCTTGTATATGCCTTTTGGTTATTAAATATTTTACATCTTATTGGATTTCTACTTGCAAAATTTCAAGTATTACGTCAAAAATTTTGGGAACATATCACAAATCCTTATACATATTTCAGAGAACTTCCTTCTGACTTTGGTGTTGGTGTAACCTCTATACTTTTTGATTCTACAATAGAAAATAATAAAGATATTATAGCAGTATTATTAGATTTATGTGCAAAAAAATATATAACTTTATCAAAACAAAATGATAAATATATTATTTCTGTTCTAAAAAAACCTGATACATATCTATTATATAATGAAAGATATATTTTAAGTTCAATAATAAATAATAACCTAAAAAATTTAGATTATAATGTATGGTATAATCATTGTTTAAATGATGGAATTAATCTAAATCTTTTCTCATACAAAAAAAGAGAAAATTATTTTGAAAGGTTATTTAAAATATCTGATAGAAGTACATTTATAACAATATTTATTATTTGTCTATCTATGGGATTTATTGCTGCAATTTTAGTCGTTATATCATCATTAACAAACACTTCTAACATTACAAATTGGCAACCAATTATTATTTCATTATTAAAATTTACTGCATTGTTTACATCTATTTTATATATTTTAACTTTTATTATATATATGGTATTTAGATTAATTTTTGAATTTATTACTTTTATAATTAGATTATACTTAAATGCAATTAGTTCATCATATAATAAAGTTTTAAATAACACTTT
>UMGC01040555.1_pt1 | contig 14030 bp, 8 predicted proteins | sample 1965151 | NCBI WGS metagenome assembly UMGC01 (sample SAMEA4836061, study PRJEB28245) | human gut metagenome | biome: gut microbiome; material: fecal sample | place: Denmark | collected 2008 | reverse complement strand
TCCCTCTTTTTTATTAATGTCTACTTTAAGGGATGCATTTCAACGGTTATATCTTTTTTTATAATATAAATAACAAAAATACAAAAAACTGATAGAAAATTATCAACTTTGACATTTCTATCAGTTTCTATAATAACATTTATAAATTAAATATTTGCATACGCCATGCCTGCATTACTAATCACAATTTTATTCGTATCGGGTTTACGGCTGTGCCTTCACCCGATGTAAATTTTATCGAAGATGAAAGACTGAAAGACGGACGAGCGACGAGCCCACGCCCATCCGAGCCGTCAACAAAATCAACATACACAAGGCCATAGACATTCACATCAAACGCAATGTCGGAATCATCAAAAGTACGCGAAATGGTCCATTCGTTTAAGCCTGTATTCATCCAATTATCATTATAAGCTTTAGTATAATCTTCTCCAATCCAAGTAGTTTTATCCTCATTTGGATGTCCATTTTGATCAAACCCTGGTAACATCCAATAATCTGGTGTTGCTCCATAGTAATATTCACTTACATACATTAATCCGATTTTTGATGTTAGTGTTGTTGTAGCATCCTTATTTGCACCTACTTCATAATTATATGCTGTTTTTGCATTTGATAATGCTCCATAAGTACTAGTCATTCCACCTACATACCATGTTGTGTCTGCTATCATTATTTTCCATTTTGTATTTTTGCTATCTAAATATGCTATATAATTTGTATTTAAATTCGTTGTGTTGGTTGTACTTGTACTCCATGTATTATCTCTTGTTTTATTCCATTTATATGTACCAATTTTTGTTAAGTCTCCGTTTCCTTTGTAATATGAAGAAAGACTTCCATATGAAGAAAGACTTCCCCATGCTTCTTGATATGTTTTTGCATATCCTTCATCTGTTCCAAGCATATCAGTTGTTGCTCCATATGCATGAATTAATTTTACTTTGCCATCTATTACTCCTATTATTCTATATAGGTTTTCATTTGGACATGTAGCTTCATCTGAACCAAAGCATACATAATTATTTGGATCAGCCCCTGCAAATCTATATGAATTATCTCCTGCTCCATTTGTTAGACTTGCATCATGATGATATAATCCTGTATATGATGGTTTACTTTTTGTACTTAAGTTTTGTAAAGCAGTTACCAAATTATCTCCGCTTTTAGCAACATCTGCTACACTTGTAATTATTTTTTCTTTTTGAATTATTAACTTTCCATTTAAATTTTTACCTGTATTAACATTTTGATCAAAGTTATGATTTACTAATGTTATTGTAATTGTGTATTCTTCAATGGTTTTAGGTGATGCACTTATTTCTTTGTTTAAAAATAATGCTATTAATCCCTTTTTGGTTGTTATATCAAATCCTGATATTGAAGTATTTTTGCCATCTGTTACTGTTACATAATTTAAACCTGTTATACTAGTTACTGGGTTACCAGATGTCTTATCTACAACTTGCAATATTAACTCTGGTGTACCAGTGTTAGTGTATGTAAATGTATTATTTTCTATATTTAAATACATGTAATAATTTGCAGTTGCAGTATTAGTTTTGTTATTTGCTTGAAGGGTAGCTCTTGCAAATGTTGAACCTGTTTTATTACCTTTACCTTGTGCAAAATCATCTTGTCCTGCAGTAATACTTATATTACTACCTGTTTCAAAAGTTAATACATCTGTCGTATAGGTTGTTACTTTGACATCTGCATTTGATGCAGAACCATATTGATTTTGAAAATATGCATATGTTGCTCCGACTACTAGAAGTGCTAGTGCCACTAGTGCTATTGCACTAAACAATTTTACTTTTTTCTTTTCCATTTTATTCTCTCCACTTCTTTATTTTTAAATACTAAATAAATAATATCACAAATAAAATCTAATTACAAGTATCCATTAAAAAAGAAATTAAAGATGTATCTTTATCTAATAAGCCTTTCTTTATCCCAACATCTATATTACTTAAACTAACTAAATTATCTAACAATTCATGAATTGTATACTTTAAACCATTATTATATAATTTATTAATTTGCCACTCTTGCATATGCAAGTAGTCAATAACTCCATTAATACCCAACTTATTATATAACGTTTTTACATAATACATTAATCTATATTCTCTAGCAAGTAATATAACTAAACTAGTTGCATCAACTTTATATATCTTTAAATTATTAAATATCTTTATTGCTTTACCTAAATCTTTATTTATAACAGCATCCACAAATAAAAAATTATTATTAGTTTTTTCTTCTCCCACAATTTTTACAACATCACTATATTTAATATCACAAGGAAACCCATAATAAAGCATAACTTTATCTAATTCATTAAACATAATATCTAAATTCTTAAATGAATTATCCATTATATAATTAACAGTTTTATAATCCATGCTATAATTATAATTTTTTAAATATGCATTAAGTACTTCATTTAAAGCTCTTTTATCCATCTTACTAATAGTAATTAAATGTCCTTTTTCTTTTATACATTTAACTATTCTTTTCTTAGAATCAACTCCATTTAATGTTGTAAATATAATATGAGAACTAGGATTCGGGTTATTTAAGTAATTAAGTAGTAAGTTATTATCTTCTTCACTTAGTTTTTCAGTTCCAAAAAATGTAGCATTACTTGCAACAATCCATTTTTCATCTATACCAAGTCCAAAATATGAAGCTTCTTCGATTACTTCTTTTATACTACACTTTGACATATTAAAAATAATATAATTATTATCTTTAACTATCTTTTTTATTTCTTTATCAATCAATCTATAACTTTCTGCACTAATTAAATAATTCATAACACCCTCCTAAGTAGATTATACCATACAAAAAAAGAAAAAGAAAGCTTCCTCATCTTTTTCTATCTAAACATTATATAATGTACTATATCTTATGATTATTAATAAAACATGTTAACTTACTAGTTGTTTTAATTTATTAATTCTATATTTTAAACCTTGGTATAAAGCAGCAATTCGATTATCAGACATATCAGTTTTATTTTGATACTCTTTTAATAGTTTTTCATAAACATCCGCAAGTCCATCTAATAGTGAAACATCAATTTTTCCAACATCAGGTAACACTGTTTTTAATATATCATCATATTTTTTATTAGTATTACTAAAAAACTTTCCTGTTCCAGTAACAAAATTCATGTTTGCAACTATTCTATCACATTGCATACTTTGACCAGTATCAAATATCGGAGCAGTTCTCTCCCACTTCAATGTATTTACATTACGAATAACTCCAAAATTTTTCATATGTCTATCCGTATTCATCAAAATATAATCAACTAAGAACATACTTGCAACATTTTTTCTTGCATCAGGTACATTATGTTGTTCTAAAATATTAATATAATGTTCATAATCATTTATATTATTTGGTTTCTTTACAGATTTATAAATATCATAAGCAGATATTATTTCCTCATCACTACTTACAAAGTTTTCACACTTAGAAACTAACTTTTCATTATTTATAAAATCAATTGTATAATTACAATAAGGAAAGCCAAGTCTTTTACACACTTGTGAAGCAAGCCATTCATTAAAAGGTTCTTCACGATTAAATGTGTATGTACCTTTTACTAAAACTCTTTTGCCATTTTCAATAATCCAGCCTTTTTGAAGCATACCATCCGTTGTATTATTCGGAGACCTCAAGACATTTTTATCCGTAGATATTTCATTACTTGATGAATCAAGTGATGCTTCTAGGTAAGCTTCATAAAGAAAATCATTGGTAAAGAAATTTATATCTTCCCATTTTATACTAATCTCACTATCTTTCAACCAATATTGATCTGATAATGATAAACTAAATGATTTATTAAGTAATTCTTCTGGTGAAGAAACATTTAATTTTTCAAGTAAGTTTTCTAAATCTTTTCTCCATGATGGAATACCACGACCTCTAAACCAAGCATTAGATTCTTTAACCAAACTTTGAGACTTATCATTATAAGCATTAAATATTGCAAGCGGAGCATATTCAATATTATAAATCTCAATTATATTAGTTATTGCATTATCAACTTTACTATAATCAATTAACATAACTGGGGTATTTTTATTCATTAACACACAGCTCATATATATCCCTCCTTCATTAATTATCTATATTTTACCATATTTTACTTTAAATTACTATTAATTATTTTTATATCTTTTATAAATACTTTCAAATACTTTAATACCATCCATTGCACTTGTTGTAATACCTCCAGCATAACCAGCACCTTCACCACATGGATAAATACCTTTTATATTTGATTCTAAAAATTCATCTCTTAAAATTCTAATCGGACTGCTAGTTCGAGATTCAACTCCAGCAAGTATTGCACTATCCCCATTAAATCCCTTTATCTTATTATCAAAATAATCTATTCCTTCTTTTAAGTTTTCATTTATAATATCTGGAAATATTTTATTTAAATCAGCACACTTAATATTACCTTTAAATGCATCACTTTCTATATTATCAGATATTTTATGTATTTTATAATCAACATACTTTTGAACTGGAATAAAACCATTACCTAACTTATATGCATTTTCTTCCAATTTTGATTGAAACTTCAAACCATCTAATGTATTATTTCCATAAATATCTGGACCTACAGTTACAATAATTGCACTATTTGCATATCCAGAATCCCTTTTATAATTACTCATTCCATTAATACACAATCTATTTTTATTGGTACTTGTATTTACTACATAACCTCCGGGACACATACAAAAACTATATACCCCATGTTTTGATTTACTATTGTAAGTTAATTTATATGATGCACTTGGTAAAAACTTATAATTAATCGGATACTGGTTTTCATTAATCATCTCTTGAGGATGAATTATTCTAAGGCCTACAGCAAAAGGCTTAGATTCCATATTTAATTTCTTTTCATATAACATATTAAATGTATCTTTAGCAGAATGACCTATTGCTAAAATAAGTATATTACATGGAATAATTTCTTTATTAACTATAATTGATTCTAACTTGCCATCTTTAATTATAATATCTTCTAGTTTAGAATTAAATTTAAATTCTCCCCCTAAAGATATAATTTTTTCTCTTAAATTAATGATAACATTTCTTAATATATCAGTTCCAATATGAGGTTTACTATCATACATAATCTCTTCTGGTGCTCCACATTCTACAAAAGTCTTAAAAACTTCCTTCATTCTAAAATATTTATCTTTTACTAAAGTATTTAACTTACCATCACTAAATGTACCAGCTCCACCTTCACCAAAACATACATTAGATTCTTCATTTAATTTATTATTATCCCATAAGTCATTTATAGTTTTTATTCTTTCTAAAAGATTTTGTCCTCTATCAATGACTATTGGCTTATAGCCATATGTTGCTAGCTTTAAAGCAGCAAATAATCCCGCAGGTCCAGCTCCAACAACATATACTCTATCATTTATTATTTCACTACCTTGACTAGGTAATACATATTCTTCCGTTTCAACTTTAACAATATTATTATCTAAATACTTATCTTCATTATCTATCTCTACATCAAAATCAAATACATATGAAAACATCATCTTATTTCTTGCATCAATTGACTGTTTATGTTTTTTATATAATTTTATATCTTCTTTATTTACTTTAAGCCTCTTAGCTATTACTTTTTTATAATCTATAACTTCTTCAATACTAACCCTAACACCTTTAATTCTTATCATAAAAACCTCCGGCAATTAAGGCTGTAACAAAAGCAATAGTTAAGTTATAACCTCCACAATCTCCATCTATATCTAGTATTTCACCAGCAAAATACAAGCCACTTACAAGTCTAGACTCTAAAGTATATGGATTAACATCCGATAAATCAACACCTCCACTAGTAACTTGTGCTTCATTAAATGAATTAGTATCAAAAATTTTTACTCTTTTATTTGTAAGTACATTTATTAATCTATTTTTTTCTATCTTACTTAATTCATCATAACGCTTATCATGTTTAACTTTTGCTATATCAAGTAATACATTACTTAATTTATAATCTAAGAAACCATCTAAAACACTAGATAACTCATAATTTTTATAAAGTATTTTATCACTCTTATACCATGGAACAAAATTAATACCTATTTCAACACACCTATTTTCTTCTAAATACTTATTTACATCTCTACTTAAATTAAATATACATATACCACTTAAACCATCCTTAGTAAACTGAAGTTCACCAGATTCTTTTTTTACTAAAGAACCATCTACATAAAGTGATAAATCTACAGTAGTTCTAACACCAAATAAATCTTTTTCATACCCAGTATTTGTTTTTAATCCAACCAGTGATGGATATGTTTTAATTATATTATGATTAAAACATTCCGCTAATTTATAACCATATCCATCACTTCCAGTCTTCTCATAAGATTTACCACCCGTAGTAATAATAACTTTATCATAAGTATTCCCATTAATAATAAACTTATTTTTATTTTTAATTATATTATCAACAAAAACATCATAATAAAAATTAACTCCTCTAACTCTAGCATTTGCTAGAAGACAAGATTTAACACTACTACTTTTTTCACTATATGGATATAGATAACCATTCTTATTTTTTAAAATAATACCAAAACCCTCAAGTAATTTTTTTACATCTTTAATTTTTTCTTCTAGTTTCATTTTTTTTAAAAGATCCATATTACTTGAATGATAATGTTTAATATCATTATCCATATTACCTATATTACATTTACCAGAACCCGTAAGAAGTAACTTTTTACCTGCAGTATTATTTTTTTCATAAACATCAACATACCCCCAGTCACTTGCAATAATACTTGCAAGAAGTCCACTAGCACCTGCCCCAATTATAGCAATTTTCACTATATCACTTCCTTTCTTATATTATATAATCTCTTTAATACTTTTTTCAAGTATAGAATACAAATATAATTTAACATCTTTTTTTGTTATATTTTTAACATAATCTGAATATACATGTAATTGCTTAACATAATCTTCTTCATTTATATTTTTAAGTTTATAATCAATTATAATAACTTTATCACTATATTCGAGCATTAAATCTATTATCCCATGATATGTTTTATCAGAATCATATAAAAACTCTAATTCTTGGTACACTTTGGCATTATCAAAATCAAAATATTTTCTTAAATCATTTACTAAAGTATTATTGGTATCACTAAATGTTGCATATTCTAAGGATTCATGCAAGCTTGTTCCATACATAAGTAACTTTGCATTATTTTTATCAAGTATTTTTTCAACTCTTTTAGATGCTTTAGCAACTTCTATTTCTTCACTATCTATTACGACATCCACAAAATTAATTTTATCACTTACTTTATCATTCATATTCTTACTTATTGCTCTACTAAATTCATAATCTTTAGTTAACCCAAGACTATTTAAATCAATTCCATACATATATTTTTTCATAGCTCCTGCAATTGAAGATAAAAACGAATAAAACGAACGATACTTAGATTCTTCATAAAAATCTGGTTTATCATGAGGGTATTCTTTAACCTCAGGCATAACCATAATCATTTTTTCTTTTGCTCTAGTTAAAGCTACATAAAATAATCTAATTTTCTCAGCAATTTCTTCAAGTATAGTATCTCTTTTAATTAATTCTTTTACAAAAGTAACACCTAATCCATCACTATAAAACGGAGTAATTATCCCATAAGTCTTATCAAACATAAATCTATTTTGTAAATCTCTCAAATTAAAATCTTTTTTAAACCCAGTAAAATAACAAACTGGAAATTCTAACCCCTTAGATTTATGAATATTCATCATTTTAACGGAAACACTACCAGACTTAGCTTCTTTATATGTAATATCTTGTTTAATATCAACCAAAGTTTTTAAATATGTATTAAAATCTTCTACTGTATAACCCAAAGATTCAATATTCTTTGCTAAATCAAGTAAATAATTTATTCTTTTAATACCTGCATCAACATTACCAACTAAAATAAGTTTATTATATATATCAAATCTATTTATTATTTTTTCAAGTATTGTTGATGGTGTTTCATTATCTAATGTTTTTGCTAAATCATTACATATATTATATACTTCACTTTTAAACATCTTATTTTCTTCCAAAGCTTCATATATTTCTTCATCACTCATATTCCCTAAGTAACTTCTTGCAACACTCGTAAAATAATACCTTGTTTCTTTATTAAATATCTTCTTTGATATATTAATAATTAAATTAATAATATTTTTGATAATATAAATTTCTGTTTCATTCATTAAATTATTATCTTGATAAATTTCCATAGGTATGTGAAAATACTCAAAAACTTTTTTAAAAAGTGGCATACTACTTCCACGATCTAAAATAATGCAATAATCACTATAATTTGACTTACGTAATCCCCCAATATCAAAATCAGCAACTAAATAACCATCACTTACTTTTTTCTTAATATCATTTGCAATAGCAAAAGCTTCTATTTCATCTTTAGAAAACTCTTTACCCTCATCATTATAAGTAAGTATCTCTAAATTATTGTTATATTCATTTTTACATGACTCTATATATGTCTCATTACCATAAATCATCTCATGATTATCAGTATAATCTATACCCCCTAAATCTTTAATCATAAGTAAATTAAATATTTCATTTATATTATTTAAAACTTCACTTCTACTTCTAAAGTTCTTCATTAAATCAATTTTTCTTCCCCCAATATTTTTACTATAATTATCATACTTATTTTTAAATATCAAAGGATTAGCATTTCTAAATCTATAAATAGATTGTTTTATATCACCTACCATATAAACATTATCATTTTCTATTTCACTAATAAAGATTTCCTGTAAATCACTTGTATCTTGATACTCATCTATCATTATTTCATTAAAATAATACTTTATTTCATTTTTAATATATTTATTTTCTTTAACTAACTTTATTGCCATCTTAGCTATATCACTAAACTCAAATACACCATTACTTATTTTATAATTATTTAGATATTCATCTAATTTCTTTATTACTTTAATTATTACTTTAACATAATCTTTTGTACTTAAATAATACTTTATTATATCTTCTCTACTATATATTATTAATGATTTTATTTTTTCTAGACTATCTTTAACTCTTTCTTTTAAAAATACCCCTTCTTCATCTAAACCCTTAAATCTACCTAACTTAATATCCCTACAATTATATAAATCATCATAAGTCTTTGGTCTAAATATCTTAGATACACTATCATATATACTTACATATGCATCACTTTCCATATAGTTTTCTAAACTCATTACATCAGTCTCAAAATTATCAACAAGTTCACTCAAATATTTAAAGTATTCATTAAATATCTTATTAACATATTCTTTATTATAAAAATTTTCTATATAGTTATCTAAATACTCATTCTTATCATACTTTAAATCAATACCTTCATTTATATTTAATATACCATTTTTTAATACTTCATCATCTCTCATAGTAAAAGTCTTAACAAAACATAAAAACTCTTCATCCTTCGCTTGATAAAATTCATCAAATATTTTATCAAGTAGTCGTTTTCTTTCTAAATTTACTATTGATGCATCAATTATCTTTATATCTTTATTTATATTAAGTACATAATGATATTTTTTAACTAAAGAAAGTGCATATGCATCAAATGTAGTAATATATGCTGAATCTAAATATTCAAGTTGTTCTTTTAAACCACTTTTTTTTATTTTCTTTCTAATTCTTGCAGACATTTCACCTGCTGCTTCATTAGTAAATGTTAAAATAAGGATTCTTCTTATATCAACTCCATTTAATACTTTTTGTAATACTCTCTCAGATAATACTGCTGTTTTACCTGAACCTGCTCCAGCTGATACAATTATATTTGATCCATCCATTTCAATTGCTAACTGTTGTTCCGTCGTCCACTTCATCTTTATCCTCCAACACTACTTCATCATTTTTTTGTACAAAACAAATATCTTTAAAATTACAATATTTACATGAAATATTTTTCTTTTTATAAACTTTCGGATTAATATTAAATTCCCCATTTTCTATACTTTTAATTGTATTATTTATTAATATATCTATTTTACTAACTAAATCATCCATTTCATCATTCGATAAAACATTACTTGATGCATAAAAACTTCCATCACTTTTAAATCTTAAATTCTTAATCATTTTACCATCTTTATAATTATGATCAAGAAATTCAATTATATCAACATCACTATTTGTAAAACCAGATAACCTAATATTTTCTTCTTTTTGCACTTCTATACTTTTCTTTAAATCTTTATTTAACACATTATTAAGTACCTTTTCTATATAAAAACCAGCTATATATGCATCTTTATACTTTTCATTATTTTTTAATAAATACAAATATATTGGTAATTGTAAATTAATACCATACTTAAGTAAATCTAATTTAACACTTTTTTCACCAGTTTTATAATCTACTACTGCTATAGTTAATTTATTATTTTTATATCCATACATTAACTTATCTATAAAACCTTTAAATGTTACATTTATTCCTTCAATTACTTTTTCTTTCGTCAGTGATACTTCAAATTCATAATTTTTTAACCCACTAGACTCTTGCATTCTTTTTAAATATGCAAGAACAAACTCTAACTCATTTTTTAAAATGTCCAAATAAAACAACTCTTTATCTTTAAAAACAAAGTCACTTTCACTTACATACTCTTCTATATACTTACCAACATCTATATTACTTGTAAGTCCATGTTGTAAAACATAATGTGTTATATTACCAAGTATTGTTTTAAAACTCTCTTCATATATATTTAAATTTAATATATTACTTAGATAATATTTAAAACCACATAAAGAATAATTTTCAAGTGTTGTATATGATAAAGTTAGTCCATCTTCTAATTTTTCTTTTAATTTAAAATTATCAATATAACTAAATTTATTATTATATTCTCTATATTTAATATTTAAATTATTTTGATATAGTTTTAAATACTTTCCTTCCATGTTAAACTTATATAAATTATCTAAATCTTTTGCATATAACAAATTAGTATAATTCCTGCTGTATGAGATTTTCTCATCTATATTTATAGTCTCTGAAACTACCCCAACATCATCAATTAAATTAGATGGATACAATACTTTATCATTAAATAAAGAATATGTTATAATTAAATTCTTTATATTCTTAATACCATTAAGTATTACTCTTCGCTCATATCTTTGCTTATCTAAACTTGTATCAATACCAAGCATCTCTTTTAAAGCATCACTTAAATACTCATCATCTCTATAAACTTTCGGATAAACATTTTGATTAAACCCAAGTAAATATACATAATCTTCATCACTAAATGTATCACTAATACTAGCATTAGTTACTCCATGAGTATAAGTAACACTTTTAACATATGTATTTTTTAAATCCCTTATAATAAATTCTTTTCTAATAAATTTATCTTCCACTAAACTAGATTTATTTATTACATCTACTAAATCATTTACATTCTTATAACTCTTAGATAAATATTCTATAATACACTCTATACTATTATCATCATACATATCTAAAAACTCTTTACTAATACTTAAACTATACATAGAACTACTACTACTTAAATTAATTGGTATATTAAACATATCAAAATAAAACTTAATTTTATTTTGATATTCACTATTAACAATTAATTTAATATTATCTATACTTACCCCACTATTAATAGTCTCTAGTATTTTTCTAGTAACAAATTCAATCTCTGTATCTATATCTTTAGCTTCATAAATAACAGGTACATAATTGTTATAATTATTAACTATTTCATAATCTAATCCATTTAATACTTTTTTATCTTCTTTAGTAAGTTCATAATTATATATAATTATTTTTTTACTAACTATATATTCTTTAAAAGCATCGTTAATAATAAGTAACTTATTATTAATAAGCTCATTCTTCAAATTATTTAAAAACTTTATCTTTTCATTATCAATACACTCTAAAAAATACATATTATCCATATATATTTTAGCTATATTTAAATTAATATGATACTTACTAACTATGTATTCTAAAGCCTCATCGTTATAATCAAAACACATATTCTTTTTAAATTCATTCATAGTATAAAATTTATATTTATTAAACCTTTTTTCTTTTAAAAATTTCTTTAATAAATTCATTTTATTATTATTACTTGTTATAACTATTTCCATCTTTATACCTCAACTAAAATAATTATAACATAAAAGAAAAAAACTACCAACTCATTTGTCAGTAGTTATATTTCATACAAGACATAGTTAATAAAATGGATTCATAATTTTATGCGGATTGGATTTACAGCTGTGCCTTCACCCGATACAAATTTTACGGAAGATGAAAGATTAAAAGTTGGGCGAGCGGCACTCCCATACGAGGAGTCAACAGCACCACCACCCAGATCACCAGCGTCACGCACAGCAAACGCAAGGTTGGAATCATCAGAACGACGCGAAATTGTCAATTCGCATAAACCTATATATAACCAATTTTCATTTATGATGGTTGCATCATCATAATTATAAAGTATTGTTGTCCATGCACTTGGTGCTGCTGCAAATCCATAGTCACTTACATACATTAATCCTATTTTTGCATTTACTGTTGTTCCATCTTTATTTGTTCCAACTTCATAGTTATATGCTGTATTTGCATTTGAGTCTCTTCCATTAGTTCTAGTCATCCCACCTACATACCATGTTGTATCATCTATCATTGTTTTCCATTTTGTATTTTTGCTATCTAAATATGTTAAGTAATTTGTATTTAAATTTGTTGTGTTGGTTGTACTTGAACTCCATGTATTTGTTCCTGATTTATTCCATTTGTATGTTCCTATTTTTGTTAAGTCTCCGTTTCCTTTGTAATATGAAGAATCACTTCCAAATGCTGCTTGATATGTTTTTACATATCCTTCATCTGTTCCAAGCATTGTAGTTGTTGCTCCATCTGCTGATATTAATTTTATTTTACCATCTATTACCCCTATTATTCTATATAGATCCTCACTTGGACATGTAGCATCATCTGAACCAAAGCATACGTAATTATTTGGATTAGCACCAGCATATCTATATGAATTATCTCCCGCTCCATCTGTTAGGTTTGCATCATGATAATATATTCCATTTACACCTTGGGTTCCAGTATATTGCGATACAACATATTCAGCTAAAGACATTGACGTATCTACATCAAAATAAACATAACACTTATCAATATTATTACCGCTAAACTCTACCCTTTTATTTGTTTTATCCCAACTTAATGTACCTCCATTTTCACACTTAGATAATTCACTATTAAACACATAACCATCAGTTGGCCAACTATTTTGTGTAGTCATCACATAGTTTCCACTTTCATCACTACTTTCTAGCATTATACTTAACATATTTTGTGGTTTTATATTATTAATTGATGTATCATCAATGCTACTATCATTATAAAAATTATAAGTTAATAAACATAAACTAAATAATAAAATTATTGTTAACATAAAAAACTTTTTCATAACATTAACCTCTATACTATTAATAGTTTAACATTTATTATATTTCTTTTCAATAGTTTTTTTAAAACATTTTCTAGGATGAAATATTATCAAGAAAAAAATTAATATTACCACAAAACATATTGTCCCTATTATATATGGTGTATTCTTATTTACTTGTTGTTCTACCTCTAATTTAGTTTCTAAATTCGAGGTAGATATTACATTCTTTGTTACTTCTTTATATACTTCTAAAGTATATGTATTTTGTTCATTTTTATTTGTTACAATAATGTATACATAATTTAATCCTTCATTTATATTTTCATTATTAATTACATCTACTTGAAACTCATCTTCCACCTTATAATTAAATTGTAATTTTTCTACACTATTATCTACCTCTACTGTATAGGTATTAACATACTTATCAAACTTCAAAC
>UMGC01073903.1_pt1 | contig 14154 bp, 10 predicted proteins | sample 1965151 | NCBI WGS metagenome assembly UMGC01 (sample SAMEA4836061, study PRJEB28245) | human gut metagenome | biome: gut microbiome; material: fecal sample | place: Denmark | collected 2008 | reverse complement strand
CCCGCGAGGGATATCAGCGCCATGCCTATTACGGACACATCGCCTGTCTTAGGTGTAGCCAGACAATTGTACCCGCCTACGCGGAAGGTAGTCCTGTAGTTCTGGCAGGGTACGCAGTTGCTGTAGCGGGTGCATACGTTGCCGCAGCCCCAATGGCCGCAGGGGTTGTTGTAGTAGCAGGGGTCATAGTACCAGTCGGGACGGCAGCTGTAATCCGTCCTCATGTCGGTATAAGTCTTGCCGTTGAACTGCACGGTCGCGGTATATGTATAGTAGCCGCAGTTATTTATGCTGCTTCGTGTCAGTCTTGCCTGACAAGTAACTATCGCATTTTCTTCGCCGCAGTTTCTCCTGCACCTGAATGTCGCGGTAGCGCTGCTCACGCCGCACCAGTTCCAAGTAGGTTCACCATAGTCATGGCCGATTGCCGGAACATTAACATCATTTTGTGAATCTCCGCATCTGCCGCAAGTATACGTTGCAATTCCCGCTTTCGTACACGTCGGTTTCTGTTTATAAGTAACATTTTCAGATATAGTATGACCGAGCGCTGGAATTACGATATTATCAACCGGATGCATACCTGTCGAGTCTGCAAACTTACCCTTGCAAGCAGAACATTCATAATACTCAATATTTCCGGCTTCCGTGCAAGTAGCAGCTTTAGCAGCAATTTGGATCAGTGTGTGTTTTGTTTTGGGTGTCTTGACATCATTTTCATTTACTTTCTTTGGGTTTTTTATATCGATTGTACCTCCATCTTCCACAAAATACCCACCACATTTATTGCAAGTATAGTATTTAACGTTACCCTCACTTGTACAAGTTGCGGCTACCGCCGGATGCTCTACCATCGTGCCTTGTACCTCGGGATGAGTGCTTGCCCATGCAGCCGTATGATTGTGGTGACAGTTACCATCTGCTCCCGTACCGGCTTGATTTGTTTCACCGGGAGTCGCCTTGAGACCTTCAGTTTTTCCTTCGGCGGCTTTCTTAGCTGCTTCTTCGGCAGCCTTTCTTAATGCTTCTTCCTCGGCAGCTTTCTTAGCAGCCTCTTCCTCAGCAGCCTTTCTTAATGCTTCTTCCTCAGCAGCTTTCTTGGCAGCAGCTTCTTCCTCAGCTTTCTTAGCAGCTTCTTCGGCTACCTTCTTTGCGGTCGCGCAATCTTTGCAGAAATCACCTTTATTTGCTACTTCATTTTTGCATCCTTCAGTAGCGCATAATATCTTTTCCTTAACCTGATCTTGTTCTTGTACTTCTCCTTCCTCCGCCAGCGCAGGCACTGCGGCCAGCAGCATGGCCAGAGCCAACATAATGGCAAATAATCTTTTCTTCATAAAAAGCCCTCCCTCGCTTTTTGCTTTGCCAGCTTCTTTTCTAAGGATATTATACCCCTTTGCGTATGAATATACCAAAGCTAATCTGTGAATAAAATATAAATAATTCGGCGAATCGTGCCGTTTCCCGCAATGCGGCGCAAGATGTTGTGCCGAATAAGAAAAGAGCAGCCTTAAAGGCTGCTCTTATGCTCACTCAATTACTTGCGCAGGCCAAGCTCGGCGCATATCTTGCGGTAGCGCTCGATGTCGGTCTTTTTAAGGTAGTTCTGAAGGCCGCGGCGGCGGCCGACCATCTTGAGCAGGCCACGGCGGGAATGGTGGTCGTTCTTGTTCTCCTTGAGGTGCTCGTTCAGGTGGTTGATGCGCTCAGTCAGCAGAGCGATCTGCACCTCGGGGGAACCGGTGTCGCCCTCGTGAATCGCGTACTTGGCGATGATTTCAGCTTTGGTCATTTTTACTTCCTCCATATTTTTTATAAATCGCCGGAAACCGAGTATTGCGCTTGGAGATGCGGAAAACACAGCCCCCGGTTCAAGGTCTTTTTATTTTACCACAGCGTCAATGCGTTGTAAATAGCTTTTTCAGCCTATCCTGCCTATAAACCGCAGCTTTTTAATCCCCCTTAAGGGCTCCTCCGGCTCGATGCTGCCACCGGGCAAAACGCCGCATACGAGCCGCCTTCCCTCCGCCTCCGTAATGTACCTCCCGGGGGCTGGCAGCACGAGCCCATCAGCCACTTTAAGCACGGCGCGTCCGTTTTGCAACGTTTCCTTGCAGCTAAGCTCAAGCTCATGGCCCAGCATGGCGTTTGCGCCGGCTATGTCGCCGCGCTCTATGCAGGCCCGTATCCGGGTGCTGGATACCGGCTCCCCGCCGTACATCAGCGCGGGTATCTCGTATACCTCAAAGCCGTATTTCCCCCCAAGGCGACGGAGCGTATCCATGTTCCCCGCCCCCCTGCTGCCGAAGGTATAGTTGAAGCCCGCGACGGCTGCGCCCATGCGGTATTTTTCCGCCATGTGCCGAACGAAGTCCTCCGGCTCCGTCGCCGCGAACTGCCTGTCCAGCCTTTCCGCCGCAACGGGGGCGAAGCCTTTCAGGGCGGCTATGCGCTCCCCGTCCGTCATTATCATGGAAAAGGACTTGCCGAAAAGCCCCGCCGGATGGTTGGAAAAGGTGTATATAAGCGGGTCGAGCCCTCTCCCTTCCGCCGCCGTGAGCATGGCGTTTATTATCTCCTGATGCCCCCTGTGTACCCCGTCAAAGGTGCCGAAAGCTATGGCTGTTTTATTCATTCTTCTTCCTGACCGAGGAATGTGCATATATGCACCGCCTCGCCGTTTGATTTGGCTATTCCTAAAAATTTGCCGTTGCAGTATGCCCTGAGAGGGGTATCCTTTGGCAGTTCTTCTATGCCGGGACAGACCACCTCCGCGCCATGAGTCAGGAACCGTTCGCCTTTTTTGTTCAGGGTCATTCGGGCTTCGCCTATATGCATAAGCGTCTGCTCCATGGGTATGACCGCCTTATAAAGCTCGCCCTTTTCTTTAAGCTCCTTCAGCTCGTCTATTGTAAAGCTGCCGTCCAGATCAAACGCCCCGGAGCGTGTGCGCAGCAGGAAGGACATGTGGGCAGGAACCCCCATGCTCCCGCCTATGTCGTGGCAGAGCGTGCGCACATATGTGCCCTTGGAGCAGACGATCTTTACGAGATATCTGTTGCAGCCGGTCTGTGATATGAACGAAAGCTCCGGCACGTTTATATCCCTAACCTTGCGCTCCACCTCAACGCCCTGCCGGGCAAGCTTGTACATCTTCTTTCCGTCCACCGAAAGGGCCGAATACAGAGGCGCGGTCTGCTTTTGAGGGCCTGTGAACTTAGGCAGCGCCTCCATGAGCATCTCCCCGGTAACTACAGCATCGGAGCGTCCTTCCGGCGCGCCGTAGGAGTCCTGGGTATCCGTAGCTATACCGAATGTTATCTCGCCTATGTACTCCTTTTCCTTGTCCACAAGGTAATCAAAAAGCCTCGTCGCCCGGCCTATGCATATGGGCAGCACTCCGGCTGCACCGGGATCCAGTGTGCCTGTATGGCCTACCCGCTTCATGTTGAATATATGCCGGATGTCCGTCACCACGTCGCTGGAGCTCATTCCCGGCGGTTTTAATACGTTTACTACTCCTTCCAGCATGCTTCAAGCTCCTTTTCGGCAAGCTGCACCGCTATCTTTTCGGCCTCAGCCACAGTGATGTCATATTCGGTGTACCCGGCTGCCCTGGGGTGGCCGCCGCCATTTTTTGAGGCGGCGATACGCGCCACGTCGGCGTATTTCTTAGCTCTAAGGCTTACCTTTACGTCCTTTCCCTTCTGCCTCAAAAACGCCGCTATCTCTACCGTATCTATATCCCGCAGCTTTTCGACTATGCCTTCGGTATACGCCTCGGGGCCAAAGGAATCCATCTCACTTTCCGTAAGCATTGCTGTGGCTATGCGCCCTTCGGAATATAAATGCAGCCTCTCCAGCGCGTAAGCGTGCATCTTCACCTTGCCTGCCGGCTCGTTGTGATATACCAGCCTGTTTATGAGAGAATTATCAGCGCCTGACGCAATAAGCTCGCCGGCTATGGCCATAGTGTCCCTGGTTACGTTTGAATAGGCAAAGGAGCCGGTATCCGTCACGAGGGCGGCAAAGAGGCAATTAGCCGTCTCCGCGTCTATCTCCGCCCCCAGCGCCCTGCCAAGCCTGTATATAAGCTCTGCGCAGGCGGCAGTCTCCTCAATCATATTATTATCGGCATACGTGGCGTTGGTGCCGTGATGGTCTATATTGGCCGTCACGCCCGCCCTGTCGAATATACCCTCGGCACTGCCCAGCCTGCCCTTATCTGCGCAGTCTACCGCTATTACCGCATCGAAGCCCCGGGCATCCTTCGGCAGCAGTATCTCTTCAGCACCCGGTATGAACTTATACGCGTCGGGTACTTGGTCGCAGCATACGTTTTCCGTACGCTTGCCCAGCCTGCGCAGTATCCTTGACAGTGCCGTTCCCGAACCGATGGTATCCCCATCCGGCGCTACGTGGGATATTATGCTGAAAGCGTCGTTTTGTTCTACAAAGCGGAGTATCTCCTCCATGCTGCCCTTCATAAGCCTTCCCTCCTAAAAAATCGGGCGATGACGCTTCACATCACCGCCCAGAGCAAGCTACTTTTCGTTTTTGTGCAGGCTGTCGATAATCTCTGAAATATGCACGCTGTACTCAATGGAGTTGTCCAGCTTGAAGTTCAGCTTTGGCAGGGCGCGCAGCTGCATGCGCTTGCCCAGCTCGCGGGTTATGAAGCCGCTGCCGTGGTTGAGCGCCTCCACCGTGCCCCTGCGTACCTCATCGTCCTTGTCGTAAACGCTTACCAGCACCTTGGCCTGCTTCAGGTCGTTGGTCACGTCCACTGACATTATGGTGGTCATATCGGAGACTCGAGGATCCTTCATGTCTTTTATGATCTCGCTGATGGTCTTCTTTATCTCCTCGTTCATTCTTTCATAACGAATGGACATCTTTTCTGCCTCTCCTGATTATCTTTCTATCTGCTCCATGGTATAGGCTTCTATCATGTCGCCCTCGCGGATATCGTTGAAGTTCTCTATTCCGATACCGCATTCATAGCCCGACGCCACTTCCTTGACGTCGTCCTTAAAGCGCTTGAGGGAGGCTATCTTGCCGTCGTGGAGCACTATGCCGCCGCGAACTACACGTACCTGAGCAGAACGGGTGATCTTGCCATCCTTGACGTATGCGCCCGCAATAGTGCCGACGCCTGATACCTTGAAGGTATTGCGCACCTCCGCAGTACCCAGAGCGACCTCCTTGTATACGGGTGCGAACAGACCCTTCATGGCGTTCTCGACATCCTCGATCACGTTGTAGATGACGCTGTATGTACGCACATCCACCTTTTCGCGTTCTGCGGCCTCGCGAGCCGTGGCGTCCGGGCGCACGTTAAAGCCTATTACCAGCGCATTGGAGGCGGAGGCGAACACTATATCCGAGCCGGTTATGGCGCCTACGCCGCCGTGTATGCAGCGCACCCTTACCTCGTCGTTGGAGAGCTTCTCCAATGCCTGCTTTATGGCCTCTACCGTGCCTTGCACGTCTGCCTTTACTATGATGTTCAGATCCTTGACGTTGCCCGCCTCTATCTGGCTGAACAGATCGTCCAGGGATACCTTGGACATATTGCGTATCTGCTCCGCCTTGAGCTTGTCGCGGCGCTCCTCTGCTACCTGCCGGGACAGCTTATCTACCTCCGCAACGTTCATTACATCGCCTGCGGAAGGCACCTCGCCAAAGCCCAGTACCTCTACAGGCTGGCTTGGCCCGGCTGAAGTCACCCTGCGGCCCTTATCGTCCATCATTGCGCGGACGCGGCCGAAGGCTGTGCCTGCAACTATGGGATCGCCTATCTTGAGGGTACCGTTCTGTACCAGTACGGTAGCCACAGGGCCGCGGCCCTTGTCCAGTTCTGCCTCTATTATGGTACCACGGGCCGCCCTGTCGGGATTTGCCTTAAGCTCCAGAACGTCCGCCTGAAGCAGTACCATCTCGAGCAGCGTATCCAAATTGATGCGCTTCTTTGCGGAGACCGGCACGCATATGGTATCGCCGCCCCATTCTTCGGCTACGAGGCCGTACTCGGTGAGCTGCTGTATTACCCGATCCGGGTTGGCGGTGTCCTTATCTATCTTGTTGATAGCGACGATTATCGGAACGTTCGCCGCCTTGGCGTGGTTTATGGCCTCGATGGTCTGCGGCATGATGCCGTCGTCCGCCGCCACAACCAGTATTACTATATCCGTAACCTGGGCTCCGCGGGCGCGCATGGAGGTAAACGCCTCATGGCCCGGGGTATCTATGAAGGTTATGGTGCGCCCCTTGCAGGATACGGTATACGCGCCTATATGCTGCGTTATGCCGCCTGCCTCGCCTGCGGTTATGCTGCTTTCGCGGAAGGCGTCAAGCAGCGAGGTCTTGCCGTGGTCCACGTGGCCCATTATGGTAACTACCGGCGGGCGTGGTACGAGGTTCTCCTCGGAATCCGCCTCTTCAACGCTCTCGTTGAGCACGTCCTCGGCGGTCTTGGCTATGTTGAGCTCCAGCTCTATGCCGTAATCGGCGGCGATGAGCGAGCAGGTGTCGTAGTCTATCTCCTGATTGATGGTAGCCATTATGCCGAGTATAAACAGCTTTTTGATGATCTCGGCCACAGGCTTGCCTATTTTTTCGGAAAGATCCTTTACGGTTATGGTCTCGGTAGTCAGCACGGCCTTGTCGATCTTTACCGGCTCCGGCTTATGTAACGCCTGCTGCTTGCGCTTCTGCTTGCGGCTCATTGGGGCGTCGTCGTCCCAGCTGCCTGCTGCTCTGGTGTTTTCCTTCATAATGGTTTTCTTATTCTTTGGCGCCTTGCGCTCCTCATCTCTTGTCTGGGGTTTCTGGCTTCGGTTCTTGCCCTGATCCCTTACGGAAGGCGCAGCGGATTCCATGGTGCGGGCCGCCGGCTTAGGCTGGTAGCCTCCCTGTACGGGGCGCTGCTGAGGTCTGTCTGTGCGCTCCGGGCGGTCTGCGGGCCGCTGCGGCCTGTCAGTGCGTGGCTTCTGCTGCCTGCCGTCCTCTCTGCGCTGAGGTTCCCTGCGCTCATAGGCCGGGCGCTGCTGCTGTACAGGCTTATTTGCCGGTGCGGGTTTCGCCTTTGTCTCGGGCTTTTCTTCAGGCTTCCTATCCGCCATTGCAGGTTCCTCCGCCTTTGCCTGTACGCTTTCCTCCGCCTTTGCCTGTACGCTTTCCTCCGCCTTCTGCTCCTTCACCGGCTCCGGCTTCGGCTTCTCATTTACTTTGCTCTTGCTCTCTGCCGGGGCTGGCTGCTCCTCCGCCCTGTCGTCGCCTACGTGGAAGGCAAGGTCGCCCTCGCTGGTGAGGACCTCTCGGAGTCTCTCTGCCCTTTCTTTTTCCATGCGTTCCTTTTCGGCGCGCTTTTCTTTATCTATAAGCTCGCTTTCCGCCCGCTTTACGGACTGAAGGGCCGCCCCCAGATCGTTCTGCATTCGCTTTACTCGCTCCAGAAGCTCCTTTGCCTGGGTTTCAAATTCCCGTGCGGAATCCATTGTCTTGTTTGCCATAGATATTACCCCCCGGTATGTTACTTTTGCTGTGAAGTCTTATACGTCTCTTCTATCATACGGGCAAAGCCCGCCTCTGTCACCGCGGCTATCATGCGGTTATCCTTTCCTATCGCCCTGCCAAGGTCTTCGAGATACACGCAGGGTATGCCGGCTCTTTGGCACATTCCCTCGTAGCGCTCCCGCGTTGCGGCGGACACGCCGCTGTCAAGGGCTATTATGAGGGCTTTTTTGTCCTTCACGGCTCTTTCCGCGCCAAAGTCGCCGGATATGCACTTCCCGGCCTTGGCCGCAAAGCCCAGAGCTGTACGCAGACGGTCATTCTGCATCGCCGGTTATCTCCGAAGCGAGCCTTGAAAAAACCTCGTCCTCTATTCCGTGCTCCAGCGCCCTTTCCAGCGCTTTTATTTTGCGGGCCCTGTTCAGGCACTCCGCGTTGGCGCATATGTACGCGCCGCGGCCGGAGACCTTGCCGGTGCGGTCCACGCTTATTTCGCCCTCGGGAGAGCGGACTATGCGCAGCAGCTCCTTCTTTGGCTTCATCTCGCGGCAGCCCACGCACATTCTCATAGGCACCTTCTTAGCAGGCATTGCTGGTCCTCCAAAACTATTCCTCGAAGCCGCCGTCCGCCTCGCTGTCGGCGTCGGCTATATCCATGTCCTCCTCGGCCTGGCTCTGGCTCTTTATATCTATCTTCCAGCCTGTGAGCTTGGCGGCAAGGCGGACGTTCTGGCCTTCCTTGCCGATAGCAAGGGAAAGCTGATTGTCTGGCACTATCACCTTTGCGGCCTTTTCCGCCTCGTTGATGTATACCATCATAACACGGGCAGGACTAAGGGACTTGGCAATATATACTGCCGGATCGGGATCCCACTCTATTATATCTATCTTTTCGTTATGCAGCTCGTTTACTATGCGCTCTACCCTTATCCCCTTCTGGCCCACGCAGGCGCCCACGGCGTCCACCTGAGGGTCGGAAGAATAAACGGCCACCTTGGTGCGGAAGCCCGCCTCCCGCGCTATGGACTTTATCTGGACTATGCCGGTCTGTATCTCGGGAACCTCCAGCTCGAAAAGCCTCTTAACAAGGCCGGGGTGGGTACGGGAAACTATTACCTGCGGGCCCTTGTTGGTCTTGCGCACCTCAAGGACGTAAACCTTGAGCCTGTCGCTGGTGTTATAAGTCTCCCCCGCTATGGTCTCGGAGGCGGCAAGGAAGCCGTCTGTCTTGCCCAGCTCTACATAGATGCCGTTCTTCTCTACCCGCTGGACTATGGCGGTAAGCACCTCGTTTTCCTTCTCTACGAATTCATCGAATATTACGCCGCGCTCGGCCTCTCTAATGCGCTGAACCACCACCTGCTTGGCGGTTTGGGCCGCTATGCGGCCGAACTTGCGGGGGTCTACCTCCTCCTCCAGAACGTCGCCCACTTCATAGAGGGAATTGATCTTCTTCGCCTCGGCAAGAGATATCTCCGCATAGGGGTTCTCCACCGTTTCGGTGACGGTCTTGGAGGCGAATATCTGCACCTCTCCCGTATCCCTATCCACTGTGGCGCGGACGTTTCCCACTGCGCCGTAGTTGCGCTTATAGGCCGCTATCAATGCGGATTCAAATGCGTCTATCAGTATATCCTTGCTTATCCCGCGCTCTTTCTCTATGGCATTCAGTGCCTCTATGAATTCGGCGTTCATTGTCAATTCTCCTCTTCTGTCTCTATATTTTCAAAATCTGCTTCTAATTCGTCAAGGTCCTTTTCCAGAGCCTTGAAGTCTATATAGGGCTGCACCTTTGAAGCGTCCTTTTTCTGGAAGGTCATCTCCTCGCCCTTTACGCTTATGGTGAAGGAATCGGGCGTATATGACAAAAGCTCGCCCGTATACTCCTTTTTGCCCTTGAGCGGGGCGTAGAGCTTTACCGTAATGGGGCTGCCGAGGCTGCGCTGATAGTCCCTATCCTTTTTGAGCGGCCTGTCGATGCCTATGGAGGACACGCTGAGGTAGTATGCCTGCTCTATGGGGTCTGCTTCGTCCAATATGGGGTCTACGGCCCGGCTCACCGCCTCGCAGTCATCTATGGTGGCGCTTCTTCCGTCCTGATGCTCTATGTACAGGGTGAGCACCCAATTACCCTGCTCCTTCTGAAACTCTACCTCATCCAGCTCGTAGCCCATGCCTGTAACTACCGGCCGGAGAAGAGCTTCCACTGTTTGGGTGGTCTTCATGCTATTCCTCCGCTATTCAAAACAAAAGAGCAGGACGCGCCCACTCTTACTTGAAAACTAAAATACAGCAAACTTGCCATATACCAACAGCAAAATTGTACCATATGCGGCACTATAATGCAAGCATATTATTTCGCATCAAAGCGCCGCACATACCGGCTTCTTTAAAACAGGCAGAGCTGATCCGTCTCGGGCAGCCCGTTCAGGCAGCCGGCTTCCGCAAGCGCCTTTATCACTGCGGAGTTGGCGCCGGTGCGGGCCTGAAAATTTTCTATGGAGGTATACTCGCCGCCCTTTGCGCCTTCGGCTATGCCTATGGCGGCGTTGGCTCCCACGCCCGCCACCGATGAGAAGGGCGGCCGTATCTTGCCGTCTTCTATTATGAACTGGCTGGCCTTGGATTTATACAGGTTCACAGGCAGCAGCTCTATGCCGCGCTTGTTCATTTCAAAGACCACCTCCAGTATTGTCAGCAGGTCTTCTTCCTTTTTATCCGCATCGTTGCCTTTTTTCTTTATGGCGTTTATGTTGGCAAGCACCTTCTGGGCGCCGCCCTCCGCCTGGGCTATGTCAAAGGCATCCGCTCGGACGGTATAGTAAACGGAATAGAAGGCGAGGGGCATATGCACCTTGTAGTAGGCCACTCGGAAGGCCATCATGACGTAGGCCGCTGCGTGGGCGCGGGGGAACATGTACTTTATCTTTTTGCAGGAGTCTATGAACCACTGAGGCGTATCTATGGAGCGCATATGCTCCTCCATCTCAGGGGTAAGGCCTCTGCCCTTGCGGACGCTCTCCATGGTTTTGAAGGACATGGATGGGTCGCCGCCTCTGAGTATAAGGTAGTTCATTATATCGTCTCGGGTGCATATTACCTGCGACAGCGTCGCCGTACCGCTCAATACCAGCTCCTGAGCGTTGCCCAGCCATACGTCGGTACCGTGGGAAAGGCCGGATATCCTGAGTAATTCCTCCATCGTAGTAGGGCGTGTGTCCTTGAGCATCTGCCGCACGAAGGTGGTGCCGAACTCGGGTATTGCTATGCTGCCCACGTCGCAGTCCAGCTCGTCCAGCGTAACGCCCAGAGGCTCGCTGGTGCGGAATATCTTCATGGTTTCAGGGTCGTCAAGGGGTATTGTCTGGGGGTCCAAGCCGGTAATATCCTTCAGCATTCTAAGCACCGTCGGATCATCGTGGCCCAGTATATCCAGCTTTACCAGCCTGTCGTCCATGGCGTGAAAGTCGAAGTGGGTGGTTATGGTATCGCCCTCGCTGCGGTCCGCCGGGTACTGCACCGGGGTGAACTCCATTATATCGTTTTCCTTTGGCACTATGACTATGCCGCCGGGATGCTGGCCGGTAGTCTTCTTAACTCCTGTGCAGCCCTGCACCATGCGGTCCATCTCGTCCTTTCCGGCGTTTATGCCGTTTGCCTCACAGTAGGAGCGGACGTAGCCGTAGGCTATCTTGTCCTTTACGCCGGATATGGTTCCGGCGCGGAAGGCGTGGCCCTCCCCGAACATCACCTCAACGTACTTATGCGCTACAGGCTGATAATCCCCTGAGAAGTTAAGGTCTATATCCGGGGTCTTGTCGCCCTTGAAGCCCAGAAACACCTCGAAGGGTATCTCGTAGCCGAGCTTTTTGTATTTTGCGCCGCAGACGGGGCAGTCCTTATCCGGCATGTCCACGCCGCAGGCATACTTGGTACGGTCTATGTCGAAGTCGCTGTGCCGGCAGTTGGGGCAGACATAGTGGGGCTGCAATGCGTTTACCTCGGTTATGCCCGCCATGTTGGCCACGAAGGAAGAGCCTACTGAGCCTCGGGAACCGACGAGATACCCGTCGCTGTTTGACTTGTGTACAAGGCGCTGTGCCATAAGGTACAGCGAGGAATAGCCGTTGCCTATGATGGAATTCAGTTCCTTATCAAGGCGCTTCTGCACCACCTCCGGCAATTCGTCCCCGTATATCTCGTGAGCCTTCTTCAGCGCCATATTCCTCAGCTCGTCGTTTGCGCCGGGGAACGTGGGGGCATAGGTGCCCTTTTCTGACAGGAATGCCTTCATTCTCTCGCAGCTGTCGGCTATCATGTTGGGGTTGGTTATTACTACCTCCCTCGCCTTTTCCTCGCCCAGATAGGAGAACTCCTCCAGCATCTCATCCGTGGTCTTGAAGTATAGGGGGGCCTGCTGCTCCGCGTCGTCAAAGCCTCTTGCGTGCATTATTATGCTGCGGAAAAGCGCGTCGTCCGGCTCCAGGAAGTGTACGTCCCCCGTGGCCACCACAGGCTTGCCCATCCTGTCGCCCAGGGCTACTATCCTGCGGTTGAGATCGCGAAGCCCTTCCTCCGTGTCCACTGTACCGTTTCGCATAAGGAAGGCGTTGTTGCCTATGGGCTGTATCTCTAGATAGTCGTACATGTCCGCTATGGACATGAGCTTTTCCTCGCTCTCCCCCCTGAGCACCGCCCGGAACAGCTCTCCTGCCTCGCAGGCGGAGCCTACTATAAGGCCCTCGCGGTGCATATTGAGAAGGCTTCTGGGTATCTGCGGTACCTTGCGCAGGTGCTCGAGGTGAGCATATGACACGAGGCGGTAAAGGTTCATAAGGCCCTCGTGGTTCCTGGCCATTATGATTATATGGTAGGTGAGCCTGCGGCCCTTTCCCTTTTCCTTGGGAACCGCGTCTATGAGCGGCAGCTTTTCTATGTCCTTTGCGGTCATCTCGGACAGTACGGCGTTCATTATCTTTGCCGCAGTCCTCGCCCTTTCCATAGCTCTGCCGCCGCAATGCTCCACGCCCAGCGCCTCCGCCGCAGTCCTCATATCCGTCTGCTTGCTTTCCCTGTGCAGGTAATGAAACAGCATGGAGGTGCTTACGCAGTGCGCGTCCAGCTCCATATCAAAGCGCAGGCCGTGCTGCCTGAGGTTGTTCAGCTCCAGCGGGTCGTGTATCACCTTCACTCCATCGCCTATAAAGTCATACAGCTGCTTCAGCCCGTCCTTCAGGCTCACGCCGCCGTTTATCATTTCGCGTGTAAGCCCTGCCTCCTCGGCCATGGCATCGGTCAGCGCCGCGCCGCTGTTGACTATTATGGATAAGCCTTCCTTTTCGCCGCTCTCGTCAAAGCGCAGCGCGGCTATCTCGAATACGTCGTCCTCCTTTACGCCGGGATATGCTACCACGCCTATCGCCACGTATTGCTCCGGCCGCTTTATAAGCTCGCTGTCGGGCATGAGGTATCCCTCGACGCCCAGCAGTATTTTTATGTCCTTGCCGTCCTTTTTCAGCTTGTCTGCCTGTGCCACCGCATCCGGGAAGGCGTGTACCACGCCGTGATCCGTTATTGCTATTGCCTTATGGCCCCAGCGGGCTGCGGTCTTTATGGCTTCCTTAACGTCTGTCAGGCCGTCCATGCTGGACATCTTGGTATGAAGATGCAGCTCTACGCGCTTCTCCTCGGACTTGTCCGTGCGCACCGCTCTTGGCTCCCAGCCCACGTCCCGCGGGAATACGCACATTCGCCTGAGCCACTGATCCATCATATACTTTCCGGCGACGATAAGTATATCCTTCTTTTTCTGTATGCCGGCTATGGTATCGACGATGCCATTCTCGCCCTCCTCGAGAAACATCTTGCAGGGAATCGTGTTTGTATGGTCGCTTATGGCAAATGTCAGTATAGTCCTGCCGTTTTTCTGCTTTGTAGTCTCCAGGGTTAGTATCTCGCCCTTTATTGTGACGTAGCACATAGTCTCGTCCACGTCGCGCTGCTGGATTATGGCGGTCTTTTTTATGGGCTTGCCATATATCACATCCGCCCTGTCGGGGAGTGCCTTTTTCTTGGCCTCCGCAGCCTTTTTAGGCTGCCAGGTGGGCCGTTCCTCTTCCTTGGGCAGCGTCAGCTCCATGGTATCGTCCGCGGTAAGCTCTATGTCAGTCTCTATGCCGTACCGATCGAGGTAATATGACTTTACCGTTTCCCTATGTCTCGGATCCGAGACCAGCTCGAACACCTGCCAGGGTATCCTTACCTTGAGCGTGCCACCCTCATAATCCCAGACGGAGCTGTGTATCGCGGGGCGGCATACCGGAAGTATGTCGCACCATGTCTTTTTGAGTATGTTCAGCGTATCCTGGTCGCGGCCGGACAGCAGCGCCGAAAGCCCGCCGCACCTGATTATTACCTTTGTGCGGCAGCCCGGCATGAGGGCGCAAAGCTCCCTCTCAAGACAGGCTATGTTTTCGGCGCTGGTTATATGGCCGCACCGCACGGTAACGGTCAGCAGATTTTCACGCTTGTTCAGTCCGGCATCTGTTATCTCGCCGTCTCCAAGGCCGTATTTTTCAAATATAGTCAAAAGCTTCTGTTCCATAGTCTATTCCATCATGGCCTTCGCCTCGGCTATCA
>UMGC01020741.1_pt1 | contig 14406 bp, 9 predicted proteins | sample 1965151 | NCBI WGS metagenome assembly UMGC01 (sample SAMEA4836061, study PRJEB28245) | human gut metagenome | biome: gut microbiome; material: fecal sample | place: Denmark | collected 2008 | reverse complement strand
CTGAGTTAATGGTGTCTTTATATACCAAAGGAATTTTCCTGTTCAATAAGAAAACACATAAATACCGTCCTTTTACTATCGTTGACGAAGAAACTAATAAGAAAGAATGTTTTTACGGTTATCTTCCTCTGGCTAATCAGGTGGCGGACGGTAAGATATACATAATCAGTTGCGGCACTTATGTATACCACACGCATGACCATACATTTTCGAGGATGCAAACTGACCGTGATTATGATTTTTCCAATGATGCACTTTGCCTGTCATACTCCAATGATAGGTTTTCTCTGTTAAAGTGTGCTCATCAGGCCTTTTGGGTCGATCAGAAAAGTGATAGTATCCGGCTGTTGTTTGAGTTGGAGAAAGATGAACTTATTACTTCCATGTCTTACGATAACAATCGTATGATATGGACCAGCACTAACAAAGGACTTGGATTTTTTGATCTGGAAAGTCAAAAGTATCACCGTATCCGTACCAGACTTTTCAATGGTATTTCTTACCTTATTGCTGACGGAAAAGGACGTTTATGGATTTGTGCCCAAAATCATTTATATTCTTATATCATTAAAGAGAATAGATTTATTCTTTGGAACAGTTCGGATGGTTTCCCGCCTAACGAAATTTTGTTTGCGTACCAAAAGCAATCCAATAGGGATTATATTTATTTAGGAGGTTCAGAAGGATTAGTTAAAATTAATACGGATATTCCTTATACCGAAACTCAAATTCCGGAAATATATCTGTCCGAAATTCTTTTTAATGGTAGCCCTTCTTTGAAGAAGGTAAAGGAAAATACAATAAAAATACCATGGAATTATAATTCTCTTTCTGTTCACTTCCGGATCAAGAACAGAGATGTGTTTCAGAAATACCTATTACAATATACTATTGAAGGCAGAGGTAAGCAGTCTATTGAAACTTATGATCCGGTGTTGAACTTGTCTTCTTTGTCGGCAGGCAATTATTCAATATGGGTTTCGTGCAATACAAAGAATGGAAACCGAACTCCGTCTAAACAATTGATACATATTATCGTCACTCCTCCTTGGTATAAAACAGTTTGGTTTATTGGTGTAGCTGCTGTGTTGTTTATTATTATGACTGCAAGCATAGGTTATATTCATTATCGTCGGAAAGAACGCAATATGAAAGGTAATGTAAACTATTTCCTGCAAGCCGTATTAAACGATATGCTCAGTAGTAAAGAAGAAAAACAGCGAGGTGAAGAAGATAACTGTGCAGAAACTCCTTTGTCTGATATCTCATCAAAAGAGGATGATAGCCGACTGGAGGAAACTGGGCAACAAACTCAAGCGAAAAACAGCAAGGAAGATGAAGAATTTCTCAATAAACTCAATATGCTTATCCATGAGAACATGGCGGGTGGAGAACTTTCTATTAAATTCCTGACGGACAAGTTGGCTATGAGCAGAGCTTCTTTATATAATAAGGTGAAGTTCCTGACCGGTTTGGGAGTTAATGATTATATTAATCGGTTGCGTATTGAGAAGTCGGTTTTTCTGCTTACAAATACTAATATGAACATTAATGAAATATCCTATGAGGTCGGTTTTTCTTATCCTCGGTATTTTAGTACTTCCTTTAAGCAGATCAAGGGAATGACACCTACCCGATTTAAGGAAGAGAATAAGAAGAACTGATTACTGTTTTGTGCTGTCTTTGTTTGTTGGAATAAAGAGGTGTGGTTGCTGTTTTCCTTGTTAAAATCCCGTTCCTGCCTCATTTTCTTTAAACTTCTGTGAACAAAATCCGGATTAGTCTGTTTTTTATTATGCAAATCGCCTGATAAAGCTTCTTATGGGTATGTGAATATAGATAAGTCAAGCAAGATATGCCTCCCCGGCATAACAGGAAGATTGCATAGTAGTTTTGTCGTGTTTTATTTTGTGTTTGTGTTGTGACGGTGCTGCGATGTGAATCGAGGTACCGTTTTTTATTATGGATAGGTATAACCGGAGATTATCCGGTATAAAAAAATACTGTGAACCGGTTTGATGAAAAATGGCTTCCTTTGCAGAGTAATAAACAGAGTAATAAATTCAGTATCACTAAAATCTAGTAATTTATGTTCAACGAAAAAAGAAGCAGCATGTTGCACGGTGTCTTGTTGATAGCACTGTTCTCTTGTGCGGCGTTTTACATTGGTGAGATGTCTTTCGTGAGAAGTCTCTCTTTCAGTCCGATGATTGTAGGTATCATTTTGGGTATGCTTTATGCTAACAGCTTGCGGAATAATCTTCCCGAAACTTGGGTGCCGGGCATACAGTTCTGTTCGAAAAAGATTCTGCGTATCGGTATTATCCTCTATGGTTTCAGATTGACTTTTCAGGATGTGCTGGCTATCGGATTGCCTGCTATGTTGATTGATGTTATTATTGTGGTGGTGACTATTTGTGGTGGTATTTATCTCGGTAAGTTATTGAAAATGGACAGGGGTATTGCGTTGCTCACTTCTATCGGAAGTGGTATTTGCGGGGCTGCCGCCATTCTCGGTGCGGAGTCTACTATTAAAGCAAAACCTTATAAGACGGCAGTGTCCGTTTCTACCGTGGTAATCTTCGGTACTATCTCTATGTTTTTATATCCTTTCCTCTACCGTAATGGAATTTGTGCGCTCACTCCCGACCAAATGGGAATCTATACAGGTTCTACTCTTCATGAAGTGGCTCATGTGGTGGGAGCGGGTGACGCAATGGGAAACGGTATTTCGGATTCGGCAATAATAGTGAAGATGATTCGGGTGATGATGCTGGTTCCGGTGCTTTTGATTATTACTTATATGGTGGCAAGAGCGAGAAAGAAACAAGTACAGAAAGGGCAGAAATTTCAGAAGATTGCCATTCCCTGGTTTGCAATCGGCTTTATGGGAGTTATCGCTTTTAACTCTTTTGATTTGCTGCCTGCGCAGTTGGTTGCGGGGATCAATACACTGGATACTTTCCTGTTGACAATGGCTATGACTGCACTTGGGACAGAAACAAGCATTGACAAGTTCAGAAAAGCGGGGGCGAAACCTTTTGTCCTGGCATTTCTTCTTTATATTTGGCTGGTAGTAGGCGGTTATTTCCTGGTGAAGTATCTCACTCCTTATTTAATGTAATAAAAAAACGGACTTACGTAGACTCTCAGAATGACATTCTTCAGAATTTGTGTAAGTCCGTTTTTGGTGGTGGTACTTTGACAAGTACCTATCTAGTTGTTATAAGGGCATATTTCCATGCTTTTTAGGTGGATTCGTCTGCATCTTGTTTTCTGTCATTTCCAATGCCTGAATCAGACGTTTACGGGTTTGTCTCGGATAGATGATTTCGTCGATGAATCCCAGCTCGGCAGCCTGATACGGAGTGGCGAACTTTTCCTTGTAGGCTTCCAGTTCTTTCGCCTTAGTCTCTGCATCCGCTTTGCGGAACAGGATATTTACCGCGCCTTCTGCCCCCATTACTGCGATTTCCGCACTTGGATAGGCAAAGTTTACGTCTGCGCCTGTCTGCTTGGAGTTCATCACAATGTATGCACCGCCGTAAGCCTTACGGGTGATAACGGTCAGTTTGGGAACGGTAGCTTCCGCGAATGCATAAACGATTTTCGCGCCGTGGCGGATGATACCGTTATTTTCCTGCGTGTATCCCGGAAGGAAGCCCGGAACATCTTCGAAAGTAATCAATGGAATGTTGAAACAGTCGCAGAAACGGATGAAACGGCTCGCCTTGTCGCTGGCATCAATATCGAGCACTCCGGCAAGGTAGGCAGGCTGATTGGCGACGATACCTACCGAACGACCTGCCAGACGTGCAAAACCAATGAGGATATTCTTGGCAAAATTCGGCATAACTTCAAAGAAATAGCCGTTGTCTACCACTCGCTCGATGATATCTTTCATATCATAAGGAACATTCGGGTCTGCCGGAACGATAGTGTCCAAAACGGCGTCTTCACGGTTGGTTTCATCCGTGCAGTTCTGCTTTTTAGTTTCGTCCATATTATTCTGCGGCAGGAACGAAAGCAGTTCGCGGATACTCATCAACAGTTCTTCTTCGGTGTTACACATAAAATGAGTCACTCCGCTTTTGCTGCTGTGAGTCATGGCACCACCCAGTTCTTCCTTGCTTACTTCCTCGTGGATAACGGTCTTCACTACGTCAGGCCCCGTCACAAACATGTGGCTCTTTTCTTTCACCATAAAGATAAAGTCCGTGAGGGCGGGAGAGTAGCAGGCACCACCGGCACAGGGACCGAGAATGGCGGAGATTTGAGGAATCACGCCGCTTGCCATTGTGTTCTGATAAAAAATGTCGGCATATCCCGAAAGGCTTTCAATACCTTCCTGTATGCGTGCACCGCCTGAATCGTTCAATGCGATAATCGGAGCACCGTTCTTTAAAGCCAACTGTTGCACCTTTACAATCTTTTTCGCGTTGGAAGCGGACAGTGAACCGCCGCAAACGGTGAAGTCATAGGCGTAAACGAATACCTGGCGACCGTCAATCTTTCCGTAGCCGGATACGATACCGTCTCCCGGAATCTTGTTCTTGTCCATGCCGTAGTTAGTGCAACGGTGAACCATTAGTTTGTCCAGTTCAACAAATGTCCCTTTATCGAGTAACATCTCGATACGTTCGCGTGCAGTCATCTTGCCGCTTTCGTGTTGTTTCTCTATCTTCTCAACGCCCCCGCCGAGGGAAGCGATGCGGTCACGTTCCCGGAACGTGGCATATGCTTTGTTTATTTCTTCCATGATGGCAATCCGTTTTTTAGTGTTATGCAATCGGTTCTAATGTTATTAATGTCTGGTCACCGGTGATGTTATCGCCTTCCTGAACCAGAATTTCTTTGATACGGCAATCCGAAGTCACTTTATAGTTGCTCTGCATCTTCATAGCTTCGATAACGATAGCGGTGTCTCCCGCTTTTACTTCCTGTCCTGCCGTTACGGGAATTTTTACTACTTTTCCCGGCATGGGAGAAGTGATGCGGTCGTTCTGTTCGTCCTCACCTTTTTTGCGCATACGCAGGTACTTCGCTTGGCTGTCTACGATTTCAACATTGAAACTGCTGTAATGCGTGTTCACTTTATAGCTTTTCCCGTTCTCCTTGCGGATGAGCTGCGCGTTTGCGCTGCGACCGTCCATAAGGATGTTGCAGGTTCCGTTTTCTGCCATTACCACGTCCGCTTCAAACGGCTTTCCGTCAATGGTAAGTACCACTTTATTATCTTCCTTGCTGACCAGTTCCACTTCGGCCACCCGGTCACCTATATGAATTTCCATAATTAACTGCTTTTTTAAATTAGATACGAAGTACGCCTTTATGCAATCCGAATTCTTTCCATTTGCTGATAGGACGGTTGTCGGTAGTGTCGCCGCTGTTCTCTTCAAGATTCATCAGATAATCCATGTAGGCGGCAATCAGTGCAATATTCTCGGCACGTTCGCTGGTTCGCATGATACACTGATGCAGGTGTTCGCCGTTCTTGGCGATGAATCCGGTATCATAATGACCTTCTACGAAATCGGGCGTATCCATAATAGCACGCAGGTAACTGATATTATTCTTGACTCCGGTCAGCTTGTACTCATGAAGCACACGACGCATCCGTTCGATAGCATATTCGCGGTTAGTTGCCCACACAATCAGTTTGCCAATCATCGGGTCATAATAGATCGGAATCTCGTATCCTTCGTACACATAGCTGTCGATACGCACTCCGATACCGTTCGGTTCTGTAATCTGCTTGATGATTCCCGGACTCGGCATGAAATTCATTTCTGTATCTTCGGCACAGATACGGCATTCGATAGCGTGTCCGCGCTGTTTGATATCTTCCTGTTTCAGTTGGAGAACCTGTCCGTCGGCTACCTTAATCTGCTCTTTTACGAGGTCTACACCGATTACTTCTTCCGTAATGGGGTGTTCCACTTGCAGGCGGGTATTCATTTCGAGGAAGTAATAGTTGCGGTGCTTGTCTACCAGGAACTCGATCGTTCCCGCACCGATATAATTGACGGCTTTGGCGGCAGCCACCGCTTTTTCTCCCATATCTTTCCGCAATTCCGGAGTGACGAAAACCGAAGGAGTTTCTTCCACAATCTTCTGATTGCGGCGTTGCACGGAACATTCGCGTTCGCAAAGGTGAATTACGTTTCCGTGTTTGTCACCCAGAATCTGAAACTCGATGTGATGAGGCTCTTCCACGAACTTCTCCAGATAAACCGTATCGTCACCGAAAGAAGAAAGAGATTCGCTTTTGGCGGTTGTATAGGCCTCTTCCACTTCTTCTGCGCTGTGGATAAGGCGCATCCCTTTTCCACCGCCACCCATAGAGGCTTTCAGCATCACCGGATAACCGATTTTATTGCAAAGCTCCACAGCTTCTTCCACACTTTTCAGGTTTTCTTGTGTGCCGGGCACAACGGGCACTCCGGCTTCAATCATTTTGATGCGGGCGGAAATCTTGTCGCCCATTGCTTCCATTGTTTCCGGATTGGGACCGATAAAGATAATGCCTTCTTCCTGACAGCGTCGTGCAAAAGCCGCATTCTCGGACAGGAATCCATATCCCGGATGAATGGCGTCTGCGTGGTTCGCTTTCGCCACTTCGATGATTTTTTCTATATTCAGATAACTCTCTTTAGATGCGGAGGGACCTACACAATATGCTTCGTCTGCGTAGAGCACATGCTTTGCAGTCCGGTCTGCCTCGGAAAATATCGCGATACTCGTTATTTCCATCTCCCGGCAGGAGCGCATCACCCTCACGGCTATCTCACCGCGATTGGCTACTAAGATTCTTTTTATCATACTTTTCTAAATTAAGTACATACTTATTTTGTGTCTTCCCACCTTGCGGACATACTCCACCTGATGAAAACACAGTATTTTCCTGATTTGGGGCTTAACAAACGATGTCCTTTCTCCTAATCCACGAGGCGAAAGAACGTTTTACGTGAAGTGGCAGGTCTTCTGACTGACTCTTGTCTTATTTGCCTTCCCGATAGAACATCAGTGGCATCAAATTAGTTCATTTATAAGACATTGAACTGAGCTTCACAGCAGCGGGACTGTTCGGGATTTGCACCCGATTCCCTATTAATCGTCGTCCGTTGGCTACGGATTCCGAACCATTTCGGCGGCAAAGATAAATAAATTTTGAATAGAGTGTTCTCTTTTTGCACGAAAGTTGCTTTTTTGTGCAATGGACGCTTGTTCGGATATCAGAAACGAAATAAGGTAAATGTAAGTGGATTTAATAGTTAAATCTGTGTGTATTATTGTTTACCCTTTAAACTTTCTTTCTTTTCGCATTGTTGAAGTAGCAATTATTAATCAAACAGTAATCAATTATGAAAGAGAAGAAAGCAGCCCGTGAGGAACGGAATCAAGAGAAGCTGGCTAATGCCGATTGGGTAATGGCGGAATTTTATGCAACATGGTGTCCTCATTGCCAGCGTATGAAACCTGTTGTTGAGGAATTTAAGAAATTAATGGAAGGCACGATCGAAGTGGTGGAAGTAGATGTAGACCAGGAAACTGCCCTTACGGATTTCTACACCATCGAAGCAACGCCTACATTTATCCTTTTAAGAAAAGGACAACAACTTTGGCGGCAATCCGGCGAACTGACTTTGGAAAGACTGGAAAGAGCCGTGAAGGGATTCAAATCTTGAAAAAGTATTAATAAAACAAGTGCTATTTCTCAGAAAGTTTTAAATCATGTTATGAAACATACTTTTTTATTTGGATAATTTGCAGATAACCGGAAAGTCCGTATCTTTGCAATGTGTTTTTCATAGTATTAGATTTAAGGTTAACAAAGGTTGGAGCAAGGCGTTGCTCCTTTTTTTATGTTCGTACCTCACTTCCCACTAAATAATATTGATTTAATAAAAAAACAAGTTACCATGAACATCGACTTTATCACGCTTACCAAAGACAATATAGAAAAAGAACATATCTGCTGCGCTTTCTCGGATAAGAAATGTCAGGAAAGTTATAACCTGAAAAAGGAATGGCTGAAGAGGCGATTTGAAAACGGGTATGTTTTTCGTCGTTTGAATGAGCGTGCGAAAGTATTTATCGAATATGGTCCGGCCGAAAACGGATGGGTGCCTGTGAAGGCTGATAATTATCTGTTGATAAACTGCTTTTGGGTAGCCGGGCAATATAAAGGAAAAGGGTATGCGAAAGCTCTGCTCCAAACTGCGATAGATGATGCCTTGCAGCAAGGCAAGGACGGTTTGGTGACTGTGGTAGGAACAAAGAAGTTTCATTTTATGAGTGATACCAAATGGCTGTTGAGACAAGGATTTGTTGCTTGCGAACAGCTTCCGACTGGATTTAGTCTGTTAGTGAAGAAATTGAATGTTGATGCTCCGAATCCGACGTTTAATGAATCTGCACGAACAGGAGAGTGCCCTGATAAAAAGGGTATCACTGTTTATTTCTCCAACCGTTGTCCGTTTGCAGAATTTCATGTGATGAGTTCTTTGAAGGAAACCGCTGCCAAAAGAAATCTTCCTTTGACGATTATAAAACTGGAGACAATGGAGCAGGTACAGGCTGCACCTACTCCGGCTACGATATTCAGCTTGTTTTATGAAGGAAAGTTTGTCACAACGGATATCAGTGCTTGTATGGATAGCCGTTTTGATAAAGCGATAGCAGGGAAATAAGCTAATTCAGTCTCAATTCATACAGACATGCCTGTACTTCTTCCGGACTACCGGTATGTTTACCTTCGTCGTCGGATAGCTTGATACATTCCCGCCATTCCTGATTGACGTTCATCTTGCATTGTGTCAGTTTCATAACGATGTTTGAAGGTTCGAATCCGGTATCATTGGTGAGATTTGTCCCGATGCCGAAGGAACAGCGGATTTTGTTCCTGCAATATTCCTGAATCTCCAGTGCTTTTGTGAAATCAAGGGCATTGCTGAAAACGATAGTCTTGGTAGTCGCGTCAATTCCCAGTTCTTTGTAACGGGATATCAGACTGTCTATAAACCTGAATTCATTGCCGGAATCGCAGCGGACACCGTCAAACAGTTTCGCCTGTTTGCGGCTGAGATTGCTGAGGAAGATACCGGAAGTATAAGTATCGGATAAGGCAATGCCCAAATCACCGTCATAAACATTCACCCAGTTTTCGAGCGCCATGTAGTTGGCGTGTTTATATCCGAATTGCGCTCCATGAAACATGAACCACTCATGCGGGTGAGTACCCATCATTTTCATGTCGTACTTCATTGCAAAATAGCAGTTGGAAGTGCCTGTGCAATACTGCGCCGTTTCTTTTAATTTTCTGATAACCGTTTCCTGTACATGGACAGAAAATCTCCGCCGCGTACCGAACTCCGAGAAACGTAATCGATGTTGATTGGACAGTTCCACTTTCTCCGATAATTTGCATAAGATTTTGTCCATATCGGCTACATTGCCGAAGAACTGGTTCTTTATTTCGGATACAATGGCAAGTAAAGGTACTTCATACAGGGTAGCTTTATAGAGGAAATCACTGACTTCGATGTGAAGATGATGTGCTTCGTCCAAATGTATCTTGATTTTATCCGGATGAAAGCGGAAAGATGACAGCCATTCCCAATAAACTCTCGGAAGGAACCGGCAATTTCGTGTCATGTATTCCAGTTCTTCTTCTGTAAGTCTCAATCGGCTTAGCTTATCAATTTCATTTTTAAGTCTTTCCAGAAATTCTTCAGTATATTCAGTCTCATTTCTATCATGGAAGCTGAATTTCCCCATTGCATAGGGAAATAGTTTGATATAAGCGTACGATGTGGTAAACTTATAGAGATCTGTATCCAGTAGCGTTCTAACAATCATGTCGTCCGTTCTTTATATTAAAAACGTTGTAAAGTTAGTATTTGTTGAACGAAACTATTGTTTGATTGTCGATATTTCTTTCTTTTAATGATATTTGTTATCTGTCTGTTGGTATACATTGTGATGAAGGATAACAGAATAAAGATGAATGTTGGCTTTTTCATAATGAGTATAATGTAGATTAATATATGCTGTTCGGATACCGTCAAACGCTATGCTTGTGCCACCCCATTGTCACAACAGTGCCAACGTGCTGTCACAACTGTGACATAGGCATGGCACGACTGTGCCAACGGGGTGGTAGAAGTGTGGCACAGCAAAGTTTAATTTTGATGATATATGTAATCCTGTTATTGGATATATATCATTATGTTTTTAATGATATGTAGTGCAGTTGTGGGTAAAGAAGTGTCCTCTGTTATATTTCCGTAGCTTCCCTCCGGGCTGCTATATCCGATTGACTTAGCTGCAAATACCTTATCACCGGAAGTTAAAATCATCTCTGCTGCATAGACGGGGCAGGCTGTCCGTTTGTACTTAACTACTTGAGGCGTGCGATGTACCGTTCGATATTGTTTTATGATAATTCCACGGTTGGATTATGGGTGGTCAGTCCGCCGTCTACGACGATTGTTTGTCCGGTGATATACCGGGCGTCATTCGAGGCGAGAAAGGCAATGGTAGCTGCCACATCTTCCGGTTCACCCAAATAAGGCGTGGCGCATTGTCCCAAAAAGATGTTGCGGACGTCCTCATTCAGATTATCCAGAGCGGCGGGAGTCAGTATCAGTCCGGGTGCTACGGCGTTGCAACGGATGTTCTTCTTGCCCAGTTGGGTGGCGATATATTTAGTCAGGTTGATGACACCTGCTTTGCTGGCTCCGTATAAAGTTCCGTTGGCGTCGGCAGTCATTCCGCTGATAGATGCCACGTTTACGATATTTCCGCCGCCGTGCGCCACCATGATAGGAATCACTTGTTGGGAGAGATACATGGTGCAGCAGAGGTTCAGATGAAATACTTCATCGAAGTAGTTAATATCCAGTTTCTCAATACCCAAGTCACGTTTTGGGTCGGTTCCGCCTACGTTGTTAATCAATATGTCCACTTGTCCGTACTCTTTCATTGCAAAGTCAATCAGCTCTTTGCAGCTTTGCAGTTCGGTAGCGGAGAAATAAATGGGACGTACGTCAGCCCCCGATTGAGTGAGTTCGGCAGCAAGTTGCTCCGCTTTTTCTTTGGAGTGGTCGGCAATGACTACTTTACCGCCTTCAGAAACAATGCGGCGTGTGGTTGCTTCGCCAATGCCGCCGGCAGCACCGGTGATGATGACTGCCTTATTTTCGAATCTATTCATATAATGAGAATTTGATGGTTACCTTCTATCCTAAACAAGCGGGTGGAGGATTTGTTACTTACCTTAAACTCTCTTTAATAGGATTCGATAACCAGTTTGAAAACTTTTGCATCTCTCTTAGTTTTTCGCTCCTATATATTTAAGAAAACTGTTAAATGTTAACGTTGTTCTGTTTATATGTTAATCGGATTCCGATTCTATTAAACCATGTTATAAGATACCCCATTTTGCCCGATAAATTTGGAGATAAGCCGAAAGTCCGTATCTTTGTACTGTGTTTTTCATAGTATTAGATTTAAGGTTAACAAAAGATTGGCTGTCTGGGATAGATAGCCTTTTTTTATGCCCTTAAATTTGAGCGAACATTGAAAATAATGAGTGTTGGTTATTCTTCAGGCTTTTCGTTTCCCAGATTGTGAATGAATATGTTAAATGTTAACGTGTAAAGTCTGAAATGTTAATGCGATTCGGCGAGTATTAAACCGTGTTATATTATTGCTTGTTTGGGAGCTGAAATTTGCTATTTATGTGGAAGTTAGTACCTTTGTACTGTGTTTTTTTCATAAGTATTAGATTTAAGGTTAACAAAAGATTGGTTGCTCGCGATGAGTAGCCATTTTTTGTTTTTATACCTTTTTGATTGTTTATTCCTTAATCATTGTCGATAATATCTGGGACTTTCCTGTTTTTTTTTAACTTATCCGATATGTATTGTTTGGTTATAACAAAAAACGATTTTTATTGTTATAGTACGAAAGACTTAATAAACTGAACATTATGAAGAAAAGAATCTTGTTGTTAGGGGCACTTGTAGGTGCTTTCTTGTTGGTTTCTTGTTCGGGAGGGAACAAGAAGCAGGTTGCGTCTTCGGCTACTCCTGAAGAGTTGGATGACGCCAGTAAAGTGATAAACTATTATCATACATCACTCATTGTTTTGAGGCATGTAGCTAATGCAAAAGATATAAATGCGGTATTGGGATATATGGAGCAGACAGGAAAAGTGCCCGAAGTAGCTCCGATTGCGCCGCCGGAAGTCTCGGTCAGGGATACTGCGGAACTGATGAATCCGGGTGTCTACTTCAATGATGAAGTCCGTCAGAATCTGATACAGAATTACAGGGGATTATTTACTTCGAGAGCACAGTTCTACGCTAACTTTGATAAATTCCTGTCTTACCGGAAGAATAACAAAAAGGCGGAAACCACTAAACTTTTGAAAGAGAACTATCAATTGAGCATAGCGATGTCCGAATACAAACAAGTGATTTTCGATATATTAAGCCCTCTGACTGAACAGGCGGAAAAGGAACTTCTCGCCGACGAGCCGTTGAAAGACCAGATAATGGCTATGCGTAAAATGTCGGGCACCGTACAAAGCATCATGAACCTCTACTCCCGTAAACACGTAATGGACGGTATGCGGATTGACGTGAAAATGGCAGAATTGAAAAAGGAACTGGAAGCCGCAAAGAAACTTCCTGCCGTTACCGGTTATGACGAAGAATTGAAAAACTATCAGAGTTTCCTCTCTTCCGTAGAATCCTTTATGAAGGATATGCAGAAAGCCAGAGATAAAGGCGCTTACTCGGACGCAGATTACAATGCAATGTCCGATGCCTACGAATACGGGCTTTCCGTTATCTAAAGAAAAAGTTTCCTGCTATCCTGCCACCATTGGCACGATAGCGGGAATTATTGTTAATAATATTTATATCCTATATAAATCAGCTGCAGTCTTGAATTCGTTCAAGACTTTTTTATTTTCTTTCCCATAACTTTGCTGCCATAAGACTAAACTATTTTATGAAATAGGAAAAGATAACCAAACCCTGTATGTTATGAAGAATCTGCAATTAACTAAACTAGGCTTTTTACTTTTTCTCGTCCTGTTGTGTGGATGTAGTGACAACTTTGTTATTGACACTCCTGCCGAGGCGGGTAACTCTTACGAGTCCGATGTCCATGTCCTGAATAAATTCGTAGATATCAGCGAACCGGGTCAGAAGTATTACATTAATCCGAACAAGAAAAGCACCGTTCTGTCTTACATCACGAATTCCGACCTTGAAGAACTGAACGCAGTGAATTCCCTAAGTGCATCGAGGTACGAAAAAAGTCTGTTCCGGCTGAATGAAAAAATTTCGCAAGCTATTTCTTCTCATACGGTGGACTATGTAGTGATGTGTACAAGTAGCCAGATATTCGTAGACCGGATTAATGATGATTCACCTATCGAACTGAAAAGTGCCGGTTTCACAACTCTGTCGGATAATCTGGTCGTTTCCTTACTGGATATTTCATCAGAGGAAATGTCTTCAAGAGAAATTTATTCGGGGAATCTGGTGCAGACGGGACTCGAACTGAATCCGTCTCTGTATGCGAGGGATCACTGGATATTCCGCATACGATGTGAGGTGGGCGAACCGACAGATAGAAAAACGGCCTGGGTGCTTTTCTGCGGAGTTGGTTATTTCAGTGCCGCTTCTTTCAATTGGCTTGCGCTCGATTCTTATGATAACCGGGTTTCTTGGAACTTCACCGGCGAAAGCATGTTGGACGAAACTATGCCTTCAATCGCGCAAATGATTTTCTTTAAATAAAAGAATGTCCCATTTCTACAATACATTATCCGGCAAACTTTCTACTTTTGCAGTCGTAACCTAAAAAACGGTTACAACCTAAAAAGTAGAAAATCTGTTGTATGCAATCATTTCAAATTATCACTCCTGTTTCCGAGGAGAGGAAGATTATCTGTATGTCGTAATTCTCATTCATCGGGAATGGAATGAGTAAGTTAATGCAGGTGTGCCAAGACGAAACGGCACACCTGCATTTTATTCTTCTTACTTCATTTTATTCCACGGGAATATAAATCTCCGTCAGCAACTCTTCGGGAGCCGTTTTGCACGGGTCGTTCAGATAACGTTCGGCACTGGCTTCGTCGCGCAACGTACATTCCATTTCAGGCAGATATTTTCCGTAAATAGTATCATACACTGCTTGCAGATTGTCATACGACCCTTTATAAAGGAAAATGGCATAACGTCCGGCAGGAAGCGTCTTGAATCCTACATCGCCTTTAGGCGCTACCTGAACAGGCATTACCATGCATACATCTGTACGCAACTTCTCGGCAGGTGTCACTTTGGGGTCGTTGTGATAGATGCAAAGCGGGCTGAAATCCCC
>UMGC01045117.1_pt1 | contig 14582 bp, 7 predicted proteins | sample 1965151 | NCBI WGS metagenome assembly UMGC01 (sample SAMEA4836061, study PRJEB28245) | human gut metagenome | biome: gut microbiome; material: fecal sample | place: Denmark | collected 2008 | reverse complement strand
AAGCCGTGAAGCAGCGATCTTCTCGATTTCTCAGACGATGTGGAACTGGTCAATCCCCCAGTACTGCATGTATACCATTTGTGCGGTGGCATTTGCGCTGACTGCTTATAATATGAAAAAGCCGTTGGCTTATGGGCCGGTTCTGGATACTGCAATCGGGAATAGATCCAGCAAGCTGGAGACGGTGGTCCATAGCCTGACCATTTTTACGATGTGCGGCGCTGTGGCCTGCTCTATGGGCGTTGGCTTGATGCAGATCGGCGCTGGCGTGGAGTATTTGACTGGGCTGAAGACTGGAGCTGGCGTTTGGCTGGTAGTGGCTGTGATCATCACAGTGCTGTTTACTGTGTCCTGTGTTTCCGGCATTGGGACCGGGTTAAAGAAGCTGTCTTCTTTCACGACCATCGTCTTTATCGGAATGCTGATCTATGTGTGCATCCTTGGACCGTCCACATTTATGGCGAAACTTGGGACGGAATCCTTTGCGCACCTACTGGACAATATGTTTTCCAAAACAGCCATTTTAAATACCATGGCTGATGGAGACAACTGGGCTGCCGACTGGATCATCCAATACTGGGCTTCCTTTATCGTATATGCGCCGATTTTGGGTATGTTCCTCAGCCGTATGGCCAAGGGCCGCACCGTCCGTTCCTTCATCCTGGTCAATGTGCTGGCACCCTCTATTTTCTGCATAGTCTGGATCGCGGCGTTTGGCGGCGTTACCCTTCACATGCAGAGCTCCGGCACCTTTGATATTTGGAATGCTGTAAACACAACAGGCATGGAATCCACGATTTTCTATATTCTGAGTTCGTTCCCACTGGGTAAAGTTTTGATTGCAGTATTCCTGGTGTCAATCTTTACATCTTTCTCTACGATGGCGGACCCTGTGGCTGCCGCATTGGCTACCATCAGCACACACGGCTTCAGCGTGGATGATGAGGCTCCCAAGAAACTGAAGATCCTCTTCGGCGTTATTATGGGTGCGATCGCATATGTGCTGGTTGCTTCCGGAGGCGTTGGTTCGGTTAAGGGTATGTGGGTCATCATTGGATTCCCGATCGCATTTATCATGGCAGTTATCATTATTTCTGCGTTCCGAAATGCGGGAAAGAGCATCAAAGAAGAGGACTATATGTTAGACAAGGTTGAAAAGTAAATCATAGTTGCGGCTTTCTGTATGATTGAGGCAGAGGCTGAGCGGAATAATGCACGACTTATGAAGAGCCGCACTCAACGAGTGCGGCTCTTCTATCAAAAATGTTAAAAAGGAGATATTTTCATGAGCAACGAGGTTCCTGTGAATGCCTTTGCTGCTGCAAAAAAACCTCTTGAGGGCATACGAGTTTTGGATCTTTCCCACGCCTACAGCGGCCCGTTTTGCACGATGCATTTAGCTGACCAAGGCGCGGAGGTCATCAAACTGGAGGTTCCCGGGAAGGGCGATCAGAGCCGCAACTGGGCGCCGTTTAAAAATGGTTCCAGCGGATATTTTGCCTACATCAATCGCAATAAGTATGGCCTATCCCTGAATTTGAAGGCTGACGAAGGCAAGGAGATCTTCAAGAAACTGGTAAAAGAAGCTGACGTGGTCGTTGAAAACTTCCGTGTCGGCACGATGGAGAAACTCGGGCTGGGATATGAGGTCCTGAAAGAGATCAATCCCCGCCTGATCTACGCCTCCATCAACGGCTTTGGCCTAGAAGGGCCTATGGCCAAGCGGCCTTGCTACGACATCATCGCCCAGGCAATGGGCGGCATGATGAGCGTGACTGGCATAAATGAGCCGACCAAGGTGGGGCCCGCCATCGCGGACAACTATTCTGGCACATACCTGTCTCTGGGCATTGTCATGGCGCTGTTCCAGCGGGAGCGCACCGGCATGGGCCGCCGTTTAGACGTCTCGATGCTGGACACCATTTTCTCTATTCTGGAGACCAGCAGTGTGGAATACACGGTGGCCGGTCATGTGTCTAAGCCGGAAGGAAACCGGGATCCCGCAATCTCTCCCTTTGACGCCTATAAAGCCAAGGATGGAGCTTTCGTGATGGCCTGTGGCACGGACGGCTTTTGGAAAAGCCTTTGCGAGATCATGGGTCAGCCGGAGCTGGCTGAAGACCCCCGGTTCATCAATAATACCAAACGCTGCGAATATTATCTCAGTGATCTGAAGGGCATCATCTCTGCCTGGACTGAGCAGTACACGGTTGCGGAACTGGAGGAAATGATCGTGGAAGCCGGGATTCCCTTTGGTCGTATTCTCAGCTTGGACCAGGTTTGCCGGCAGGAGACTCTGCTGGATCGCAATATGCTGTGGACGGTCCATGATAACGGCATCGGTGAAGATATCCAGATCCCCGGCACGCCCATCAAGATGCACGGGTGTGAGGACCAGGTGCAGCGTTCTGCCCCCACTATCGGCCAGGATACCGATGCAATCTTGGCGGATATCCTACATCTGAGCGGCGACGAAATCGCACGGCTCCACACGGAGCAGGTCATCTAAAATCATCCCTGTACCTGCCAACTATTTGCCGTCCTCTTACCTTCCTACATTTATCCCATGCAGCAAAAACCGCTTCTCGATATCGGGAAGCGGTTTTTGCTTAAAGGCATATAAATTTGGCTCTTCAGGCACCTCCGTGGGTATGAAATGCCACTTTATCCTGTGGTTAAGCGGATTTCTCCGCTTCAGGTTTTCGGTTCGGAAGTGGTACCCTGATATTTGAGCATACCAGATGCACCATATCCATCATGTTCTGGATACTCTGAGGTTGGGTGGCCATCATTGGTTTCAGCGGTGCAAAATGTGTCCCGCGTTTTACAAAAACAGCAGCAGTTCGCGGCAAACAGCCCCGGCTCCCTGCGAAAGGGACCGGGGCTGTTTTTACGTTACTTCATGGAGCGTGCCAGGAACGCGGCGATCTGGGCTCTCGTGCAGGCGCCGGTGGGGTCGAAATGACCGTTGCCGATGCCGGTGGTGATGCCGTTCTCCACGGCCCAAGCCACGGCCTGCGCGTAATAGCTGTCAGTGGGAACATCGGTGAAGTGCGCCGTACCGCCCGCCGTGGGCTGGCCCTTGGCCCGCCACAGCATCGTCACCATCTGGGCGCGGTTGATGGCGGCGTTGGGGTTCGCTCCGTCGGAAACGCCCTCGGATTTGGCCCAATTCTGGGCCTTTTCGTACCAGATGCTGCCGCCGGTCAAGTCCGCGTCGTTCTGCCGCGCCAAAATCGTCCACAGCTGCGCCCGGGTGGTGGAGTTGTTGGGGGCGTAGATCGTGTCGCTCATGCCGTTCACCAGTCCGCGCGCACTCACAAAGTCGATGGCGTCCTCGGCCCAATGGTCTCGCGTGTCGATGAAGTCCTTGGAATTGTCGATGATCTTCACCGTCGCGCCGTCGTTCACGGTGAGCTGGATGCCTTTCTCCGTGGGAATGGAATCCTTCAAAAGTTCCTCCGTGCCGTCAGGATGGACGAGGACGGCCACCGTACCGGGCTTCACGTTGGAAACGGGAATTTCCACCTTGGCCTCGCCGGAATTCTTGGGCAGTTCCACCTTGACGGTGGGAGCGGTGTTGGAATCGCGGGAAGCCTCGACCTCGACAGGAGCTTTCACGGCCTCGCCGGACTTCTTCGCGTCCTCGATGGCCTTATCGCTGACCTTCGCCACCGCCTCGGTCTTGCTCTCGCCGTTCTCGGTGGTGGTGACGGTCGTTCCTGTGGAGCCGTTGGCCGTGGTGGTTTTGGTGGTCTCCGTGCCGGAGGTCACGCCGTTTTTGTCGGTCTTGGTCTCCGACTTCGTTTCAGACTTCGTACCGTCCTTGGAGGTGATGGTCTCGGTCTTGGTCTCGACTTTCGTTCCGTCCGGTTTCGTCTCCGTTTTCGTCTCGGTCTTGGTCACGGAGCCGTCCTTGCCGGTGGTGGTCTCCACCTTGGTGCCGTCGGGTTTTGTGACCGTCTCCACCTTCGTACCGTCCGGCTTGGTGGCGGTCTCAGGCTTGGTGGTCGTCGTGCTGCTGGAGCCGCCGCCACCATCGGAGGAAGAACCGCCGGAACCGCCGCCCGTGGAACCGCCGGGCTGAGAGGGCGTGGTATCGCCGGTCACGGTGACCGTGCAGGCGGCGGACTTGCCCGAACCGTCCGCCGCGGTGGCGGTGATCGTCGCGGCACCTGCCTTGACCGCCGTCACGGTGCCGTCAGGGGCTACGGTGGCAACGGAGGTGTCAGAGGACGCCCAATTCAAAGCTTTGTTGGCGGCGTTCCCGGGCGTGACCGTGGCGGTCAAGGTCGTGGTCTTGCCCACCTCCAGCGACACGGTGGTAGTGTTCAGCGCAACGCCGCTGACAGGGACATTCCCGGGCGTCACGGTGCGGACGTAGCCGCAGACGTTGCAGGTGGTGTCCGCGTCATCGTCGTAGATGTGCGCCGCTTTGTCCTTGATGCTTTCGGACTGATTCGGGCACGCCGCGTCGGTGCATTCGTGCCAGTGGTTCGTACCGTCCTTGCTCCAGTCGCCGTAGCGGTGCTCATGGGCGGGCGGGGTCACGGTGAGCGTCGCGGGCTCGGAGTATACGGGAGGCGTGCTTACGCGGTCACTGCCCGTATGGTTGTTCGTGTTCCAGAGCACACAGCGGAACAACTGGCCGCTCTGTGCCGCCGTGACGGACGGGATCGTATAGCTGGGCGTGTAGTTCCAGGAGTCCGCCGTACTTTTGCCGCCGGCGCCTTCGATGTCCGTCCAGCTTTGGCCGCCGTCGGTGCTGCTCTGCCACTGATACTCCAGCGTGTTGAGATATTGATCGATCAGCTTGGCGGAGAATGTCACCGAATCACCCGCAGCCGCGGACACGCTCTGCGGCTGCTCCGTGACCACGGGTGTGACGCACACATTGAGCCGCCAGTAACCGGTCACGGTCTTGACCGTATTGTCGGGATAGGTCAGCGTGACATGGAAGCAAACACTCTGATAGTCCATCTCATCCGTGATGGTGATGGGATAGGATTCGCCCGCGGGTGGGATCGCAGCCCACTCCTCTTCCGTTGGCATAACGTTTCTGCAGTACTTCCAGCGGTATTCCGCCGTGACGCCCGTCAGAGAGCTTACGGGATACCAGGTACTATTGTCGTATAAACCGGCGGTAATGGTCGCGATCTCGTCCTGAATGAATTCGCCGTTTCCCCGCATGGGCGAGGCCGCGCCGCGCAGAACTGCGGGACAGTAGTACGCGGTAAATGTATGGGAATATGTCGTGCCATCCTTATTCGTCGCCGCGCAGCGGAACTTTGCGCCGTGCAGGGACAGGGGCAGGAGCGCCTGATAGGTGGCTTTAGTCGCGCCCTCGATGTTCTCCCAGGTCTTGCCGCCGTCCCGGCTGACCTGCCATTGCAGTGCGGGCGCGGGCGTGCCGACAACTTCCACGGTCAGGGTCATGTATTCATTGCTTTCGACCACGCAGCTGACATCCTCTGCCGGGCTGGTGAACTCCGGCACATCGCCGATGGTCATGCTGCCGTCCGACTTGGGATAGTATTTGTTCCCGCCGACGGTCACAGTCTCCACCTCCGCATCCTTGGGGATCCAGAGGTAGATTTTGCCGCTGCCGTCGGAGATGATATGGCTGTCGTCAAATGTAGTATTGGCCGGAAGCCCGGAAAGGGTGACATCCTCCACGGCGGCGTTCTTTTGCGAAAGGGTCAGAGTGACCTTTTTCAGCTCATTGCCGTTGGAATCTTTCACGACCGTGTTCACTGGAACATCCAGATCGACACTGCCGCCGTTGATGATAATGTTGGCACAGTTGATCGTGCCCAGACCGAAGACCAGGCTGTTTGAGATGGTGAGTTTCCCAAGCGTCGTCTCCGGCTTGTTCGTGCAGTTGTTGATGAGCGTGATGCCATTGAATGTCAGGGAGGCACCGGTGCTGCCGTCCATGGCGTGACCGCCGCGGAGCGTCAGCTTTTCACCGCCGGACTGCCCCTTGATGGTCAGACCGCCCGAACCCTTGAGCGTCCAGACCGCGTCGGTGCTGCCTTCGTTGGACCTCATGACACTCTCAGTGTTTTCCATCAGCACGATGGAGAGCTTCGAGCGGTCATCCAGCTCCACGCGCTTGTTCGGGCCGCTCAGGTCCAGTCCGTTGAGCTTGACCTCCGCCTCGCCGCCTGTAAGCATACGGATGCCGAAGTCTGTGATAAACTTCCAATCCGCCTGGAGCTTGACGTCTTTTTCCGGGTGATAGTCGATCCAGGTGTCCTTTGCAGAGTCCCCCAGATAGCCCGCACAGAGCGCGGTGTTGTCTCCGCCGGGTGTGCCGCGGAAGGCAAGCACGCCCGAGGCGAGGAGCAGGTTGAGCAGGATCATCTTGCCGCTGGCGTTGTTGTCGGCGGTGGTGATGATGGGCGCGTCTTTCTGCGGATCATGGATGAAGCCGACCGGCGAGCTGCCGTCGTCCTGAAAGCCCTCCACGCTCATGATCTTTGTACCAGCCGGAAGCCAGAGGTAGACAGTGTTGCTGCCGACGAGCATGGTGAGATCCTTAATAATGTCATCGTTGACAGTGTTGGGGATATTCACGCGCAGTTGTGTGACCAACGGGTAAAGAGTCGACTGCATGGTGCCGCTGGTAGCGTCGGTGCGGTAGGTGATCATCATGAGGTTCCGGCTCTGGTTCATGTCCTCCAGCTCGACCTTTGTCCGGTAAACAGGATTGCCGCTGTGATCCGTGACGCCGGTAACCGCCTTGCCGGAGGCGTCCGTCAGGTTGGCGTTGCTCCTACGGTCGATCTTCACCGTGCCGCCGGAGTGCTCCCCCTCCAGTGTGCTGCGCGTGACGCGCAGGTTTCCGGCAAAGTCGGCGCTGATCCAGCAGTTTTCAACGGATACGTTGGCTCCCGTTCCGCCGATGGTCTTACCTGCGGCGTAAACGGCGCAGTCCTTGAAATTTACAGTTGCGCCGCTTGCCGCCGAAAGACCGCCCATGAGCACCAGTGAGGACTGCGCCATGCCCCCGCCGATGAGGTTCAGCGTGCCGCCCTGCTCCACATAGATGGCGGGTGCGCTGCCGCTTTTCAGATAGCTCCTGCCTGTGAGCTTCAGGTTCAGCGTCGCGCCGCTGCGCACGGTAAGAAAGGTGTGATCGCGCACGATTGCAAGACCATCGAGCACGACGGTATGCTCACCCTCCCGCACATCGATGCCGTAGTAATTATTGTAGTCCGATGCAAGGACCCTGCTAAAGCCCTCTTTGAGGTTCAGCTCCTGCTGCGTGCTGCCGGAGCTGTAAACATTCTGCTTGATGGAATCTGTATCCCCGGGGCGGTCGGCGTTGCGATAGTACCAGGTTTTTCCCTTGTTGTTTTGGTCCTCATTGTAGCTGAGCACCAGCACGGCATTTCGGATGCCGCTGATCTCCACCTCTTTTTCAGGGCTTACGGTTGTTTCGAGGATCACATTCTCGTAGATGCTGCCGTTCACCGGCTTTGTTATGACGGCCTTTGTGTATGCCGTGTCTCCATTGGTCCCGGAAAGATCCCAGCGACCGTTGACCTTCAGCGCGCCGTTTTCATTCTCGTTTGAAAGGGTCGGGTTCTGTGTTTTCGCGTACAGATAGCCGCCGAGGTCGACCGTCAGGTTCGAGGAAACGTAAATAGCTTCCTTGCCGTCGTATCGGTTGGTCTTCGTACTGTAGCCGTTGGAATAGGCGCGGACGGTTCCGCCACCGCCGATCTCCAGTACATTGGCCTTGATGCCGTAGCCCTGACAGCCGTCATTGCCGTTCCGACCGTCGCTCGTGGCGGTCACCTGACCGCCGACGACGCGCAGTGTTCCGCCCACAAGCAAGGCGACGGGATAGTCATTTTGGTATACGCATCCCTTGGTGGTCGCATTAAGCGTGCCATTCACCGTCAGATCGTACTTGACATTGAGCGCGTAGAAGTCCAGATTGTTTCCCTGTGCCTCTGCGGTGACGCACGTCCCGGCGCCGACGGCCATGCTCCGCGTCACGGTTCCATTCATGTAGCTGCGCAGTGTCAGATCCACGCTCCCGCTTGTCTCAATGCCGCCGGACTGAATGGGGAAGGTCTGGGCTGCAATGGTCAGGCTCCCGCTGCCGGAGAAGCGGACGGTATTGCCCCAGATGCCGAGATAGCGCGGCGTATTCTCATCGGAAGCGGCGGGCATATACTTCAAGCTGCCGGAATTACCGATGTAATTGCTGCCTTCGAGCACGATGTTCAGCGTCCCGACATTCCGGCTGTCGAGAAAGACGTTATAGTATTTGAATATGCCGGGCAATTGCTCGGACGAGACCTTTGTATAAGTGTCGATCGTGCAGTTTCGCAGCGTCAGCGTCTTTGTGTCAGCGTCATACTTGAAGCCGCCGGTCGTATCGTAAGTGCTGCTTATAGAGCTTTGTGTGATGTCGAGAACGGTGCTGCCGAGGGTAATCGTGCCATTCGCCGCCCGCGCGCTGATGCCATTCGCCGCCCGCATTACGACAGGGCTTGCTTCGGCGGCAACGGCGTCACTGCCAAGTTCATCATCCGCTGGCGCGGATGATCCCTCGTTCTCTGTGGGGGCGTCCGGGTCTGCGTCCTCGGTGGGGGCGTCAGGCTGCTCCTTACCGGACTGCTCCTCATCCGCGCCGCCCAGGGCGGGGACAGGGTCTTCTTCAGGGGTCGGCGTGCCACCGGTTTCGTCCGCAAGCTTCGGGGCGCGGCAGTCTTCGGGCCGCGCGTCCTCCGCGCCGCAGACGGGGCAGTCAGGGTTCATGGCCCCTTCCGTGCAGGCTGTTTCGCAGATGCACGGGGAAACATCTTCTCCCCTTTCCTCGTCATCCGCGAACACTGTTGTGGGGATCAGGGTCAAGCACAGAGCAAACGCGGTAAGCAAGCTAAGAAATCTTCTTTTCATCGTGATCCCTCCATGATAAAAGAGTTTGGGCTTCTTCAAGGGGATGCCCCCTTGCCCAAAAGTTATTTTTCCGTCAGGGCTTCAAAGCCCTTTTCCGCCTGTTGGACGGTCTTTTGGATGATGCCCAAAGCCATTGTGTGAAGGTCCATCTGCAAAACTGCCGCCGTGATCGCCGCACGCTTCTCCTTCGGTACGTCATAGAGCTTCAGCGAGCAGTCCAGAAAGCGGGAAATCTTGGCCTCCATCGTGAAATACACGTCGCAGGGAACCGACATGAAGCCCCGCATAATGTTGGCGGATGCGATCTCCATTTCGTAGAAGTCCTTGGGCTGCGCCTCCGGCAGATAAGGCCCGAAGATAACTTGCAGCCGCTTGGCCGTGCTATGGTAAATGTACGCCGATGTGGTCGGCAGCGAGTAGCCGGTCACATACAGTTCCCGCAGCGGCTCGGTCAGCTCGGCGATGTGGAGCTGGAGGGCTGTTTCCACAGCGTACAGGAGTACAGGGTCTTGTTCCCCGCTGTGCTGTCCCGCCAGAGCGAATTGCCCGCTGAACATCCGCTTTACCAATTCCAGCAGCAGCGCCTCCTTACTGGGAAAAACATGGAAGAACGAACTCTGCCCAATGCCTGCCGCCCTTGCGATCTCTCCGGTTGTAGTTCTGGTGTAGCCCTTTTCCAGGAACAACGCCACCGCCGCCCGTAATACCTTTTGCTGCGTTACCAGACCGTTTAACAATTTTCCTCTTGGCAAGTCAGCGCCCCCTTTATAACTTTTCTTGCGATTGCACTTTTATAATAGCATGAGCCATTCCATCACGCAAGAAAAATTTGGGGCGCCATGCCAGAAAAATTGGAGTCCCCTGTTCCTGATCTGCTTTTGACCCGGAATGGGATCGGAGCAAGCAGGGGTGGACGGAAACAACGGAAAATCCGCCGAGTGAATGGCGGTAAAATACATCAAAAAAATGTACCGAAAAGCCGAAGAAATTCGCACCTTTCGGCAAGCCAAAAACATTGAAATTTCAGGGATTTCGGCCATTTGGAAGCGCTATTTCCGAAAGGGTGGAACCGTCGTGTCGGAAAGATGGCAAAAAATCAGCGATTTCCCGACAAGGCTGACCCGTTTCAAATGTCAGCCGTATAATCCCTCCTGTGCCATAACAAAAACGCTCAACCAACACAGGTGGTTGAGCGTCTTGCGTGCAGCCTTGATGACATTGTTTTGACGTGCAGCGACTCATGATGAGCCCAGGCACTGCTCCTATCATTGCCGGATCGCGTACCGTGACTGCTAAGAACGGAAACGGCAGGCGCATCATGAAAAATGCGGAATAGAAGATACTGCTGATCCGTGTCCGTTTGCTGATGGATCGCCTGCCGCTTTTCTTCTGTGGGCATGATAAGGAATTTTTTTACTTCTTGAACCCCATTCTTCGTGGATTCAAGATTGCAACAGTTATCCAATCCTGTTCAGGACACTACTTCCCTCCCAGTCAGGGCAGATCGGCACATTCAGCAGATCCATAATCGTCGGCGCAATATCCCGGATGCTCAATTCAGGCAGCTCCAAACCGGCCGGGAAACGCCGCCCATGAAAAGTCGTGGGAATAATCATATCTTCAGGAACCCGGTCACCATGATTCCGATCATGGCCGCCATGATCCGCTGTCACAATGACATTGTATGACTCCGGAAGCGAAGCGCAAATATCCGCAATGCACGCTGCCACATCTCCAACTTCCTTCAGGTACGGTTCCGACATCCAGCCATACTTATGTCCTACTTCATCCACGCCCCCTAAATACAAAAACACAAAGTCCGGTTCAAACTCCTGAATGTACCGCTTGGCCTCCTGAGTCTCCCTTTGCTCCAGTTGGGGGAAATCCTCCGTTCTCTGATGAAGAAACCAACTATAATGCAAACTTTTTCCGGGTCTTGTTAAATCCCGAAGCTGCTCCCAGGTGTAAAAGAACGCTGTTCTCTTCCCCGCGGCGTAGAGCAGATCCACCATTCCATCGATTGGATGATTCTGCGGCACAAATACATTGGTTGTCACACCATGACGGTCCGGATCTACGCTGTGGAAGAGTGACATATGACAAGGCAGCGTCACTGGTGGAAAGACTGTGCTTCCCTGTAGGCTGTATGTTCCAGACCGGAAAAACTGTTCAAATTCCGGGCCGCCGCCAGGCAGAATGCTGTCTGGCCGCATTCCGTCCACCAAAATCAGTAAAACCTTGTCTTGCATTTATTTGTTCCCCTTTCTCTGTCTGCGCGATCAGCCATTTTCAACTTGGCCCCGTATTCAACGATTGTCTGCGAACAGCAATGCCGATATGCTTAGTACAATTCCAAAATGCTCTCTTTGTCGATCATCACATAGACTATATCGCCAACCTTGAACATCATAGACGCATCAAACAGAATATCAACATCTAACTGGAATTCTCCAAAATCTACGGTGTACCGGAGAATATTGCCGTGAGACAAGCTCCCCACTACTTGCCCTTCCAAAGAGACCGCGGCTTCGCCCATCTGAGAGAGTGTCGTGCCAATGCCGATGATCTCAGGACGGATCGCAATACTGTCACAATGGTGGTCCATGCCCGTTTTCCTGTCAAATATTGCTGCATCCACAATATTATAGTGTCCAATAAACGTAGCGGCAAATTTGGTCTTAGGCTGGGTATACAGTTCCACCGGGGCGCCAGACTGCTCAATAGTGCCTACGTTGAAAAGATGGATCCGGTCAGACATGACCATAGCTTCGTCTTGGTCATGGGTCACGAACAGAGTTGTGATCCCCAATTTTTTCTGAATACGGCGGATCTCCACCTGTAGATTGCGACGCAGAAGGGCATCGATCGCGGAAAGCGGCTCATCCAACAGCAGCACTTTTGGCTCCGTCACCAGTGCACGAGCCAATGCCACGCGCTGCTGCTGGCCGCCTGAAAGCTGTCTGGGGTAATAATTGATCTTTTCGGAAAGGCCCACGATCTCTAACATTTCCTGGACCCGCCGCTGGATCTCATCCTTATTCTTCTTTTGGATTTTCAGTCCAAACGCAACATTCTGCCCCACTGTCAAATTGGGGAACAGACTGTATTGTTGAAATACCATTCCTACGCCGCGCCGTTTTGGCTCAAGGTCAGTGATATCCTTACCATCCAAATAGATTTTTCCATCTGTCACAGCTTCCAGTCCCGACAAGCAACGGAGCAACGTGGACTTGCCGCAGCCAGAGGGACCCAAAAAAGTGACCAGCTCACCCTGCTCGATTTCCAGACTGATATCTTTCAAGACATGGTTCTGCCCGAAATATTTATTGACATGGTCAAAATGAATATACGGCATAATCTGACTCCCCCTAAATTACTTCTGTGATTGACCTTCACTCTTATTCTGCAGCTTGTAGGACGCCACTGCGATCAGCAGCGTGGTGGTGAACATCACGATCACCACTGCCGAGGCAATGGGGCCGCCGATGGTCTTGTTGATCTCATAGAGCTGGGCCTGGGCGGTGATGTAGCGGCTGCCGGCAATGATCTTAATGACGGCATAGTCCGTGAAGATGGAGCCCAGGGAGAGCAGCGCGGAAACCAGAATGCCCGAGAGCATGTTGGGCACGATGATCCGGAAGAAGGTGTACAGCCCGCCGGCCCCAAGCAGCTCCGCCGCCTCCAGGATCTGGCGGACGTTGATGGCATAGAGGTTGTTGCGGATGCCCCGGTACACATAGGGCAGGATACTGACGCAGTAAATGCACACCAGCATCACCAGCCGGTTGGAGAAGAGGATGCCCTTACCGGCATACAGACCCAGCACGGCAATGGCCAGGATCACGCCCCGGAGGGTGAAGGGGATCATGCAGATGCTCTGGATCACCGTGTCCAGGGCGGGGACATAGAGCACCACCACATACATGGCCATGATGATGATCAGAATGGTGATGAGAATGGGGATAACGCTGATAATAAAGCTGCGGACGATGGACTGCCAGAACACCGGCTTTTCCGTGATCAGCTCGTGCCAGTATTTCAGCGTCCAGCCGCTGGGCAGCACCCGCACCCAGCTGGTGGTGAAGGAATAGATCAGCGTGGCCACGATGGGGGCCAGCAGAAGGAATGCCACCACGATCAATACCAGATAGTGGGGCCAAAGACGGCGTTTCACTGCTGCTCCCCTCCCTTCGCAACTCTGCGCTTCATATAGTTGCTGAATCCCATGACCAGCAGGATGATGGCGATCATCGTCAGGGACAGGGCGGAGCCCAGTTCCGTCTGCTGCTTGGAATCGCCGGAGAACATGGAGCCGATCTTGATGGGCAGCGTGGCATAGTTCTCGCCCATGATCATGTAAACGGTGGTATAGGTGGTGATGGAGTCGGCAAAGAGGATGCCGATGGTGCCGAAGAGGGTGGGCGCCAGATTGGGCAGGCCCACCTGCGTCCAGAACTGGAAGCCGTTGGCCCCCATCAGCGTGGCAGACTCCTTCCACTCCTCCCGGACGGCGTTGAAGCCGGGGATCAGCAGCAGCGTGCCCAGGGGGATGGCGAAGTAGATGAAAAGCGGCGTCATACCGTTGCCGGTATAGAGATTATAGCTGGCAAGGAACTCCCAGCCCCGCTCCTCCGCTGCCAGACGCAGGAAGCCGGAGTGGCCCAGCATCAGCATGAAGGCGAAGGCCAGAGGGAACCCTGTAAAGTTCTGGGTCATGTTGAGGATCGGCATAAACCGCGCCCGGGCGCTGCTGCCGATGGTGGTCACCGCCAGGGCAGTGAAAAAGGAAATGATAATGCCGGCCACTGTGCCGTAAACAGCGATGCGGACACTGTTCCAGACCGCCATATAATAGACCGGTTTAGTAAAAACAGTTTTAAAGTTGGCAACGGTAAATGTGCCAGTATCTGGAGCAGTAAATCCTTCAATAACAGTATTTACAAAGGGAATCAGCAAAAAGAAGATCACCAAAAGGAAAAACGGAAGTGCTGGAAGTAGATGAATAGAGTTTTTAAGTTTTCTCTGCGCTTTCATGAAGGAGTCCTCCCTGAACCAGTTTCGCGATAGGGGGAACACAGTGTGTTCCCCCTATCACAGATATCGTATCGTCAGGCCCGGAGACTGCGGTCTTTCGGGGGCGCCGGCGCTTATGGGACAAGCGCGGCCTTCTCCGCCCTCCGTTCTATGTATCCGGGGCCCTTTTCCCGGGACTTAGCCCATCAGAGGAATGACCTCCTCCTGCCACAGACGGGAAACCTCGTCGCAGGCGGTCTGGAGCTGCTCCAGACTCTCGGCGGTGGTCACGTTCTGATACTGCTCATCGGGCAGCAGGGGCACATCGTCGGGCAGGGTGATGTCGGTGCGGGTGGGACGGGCGCCGCCGTAAGCGCGGTCGATCATGCCCTGCTCACTGAAGAGATACTCCATGGTCAGAGCGGCGGCATAGGGATGGGGAGCCCACTTGTTGATGATCTGGGCATAGCCGGTCATCACAGCGCCGTCCTGGGGAATGACGGCAACAACGTGCACACCGTCAATGTTCTCGGCGTTGATCTCCTGAGACCAGGTGGCGCCGTTGAAGTCGAAGCGGCCGCCCAGGCACTGCACCTCACCGGCCTTCAGCAGGGACTTGTTGCCGTCGCTGGGATCCAGACGGCCCTGCT
>UMGC01038239.1_pt1 | contig 15195 bp, 19 predicted proteins | sample 1965151 | NCBI WGS metagenome assembly UMGC01 (sample SAMEA4836061, study PRJEB28245) | human gut metagenome | biome: gut microbiome; material: fecal sample | place: Denmark | collected 2008 | reverse complement strand
TCCCTCCGCCCGCGCGAGAGCGGCATGGCTCCTGCGGCTGGCGGCGCATTTGCCGAGAGTCCGGAGCACTGGTCCAGACAGACGAGAGAGGAACTGAAGGCGCGGGCCAGACGGGGCGAGACCGTCCGGCTCTGAGAAAAGGAGAGATTTTAATGAATCTGAAGCAGGAACTGAATTTGCAGTTGTTTGCCGACGCGGGTACGCTGGTGAACGCCAGCGGCAATTACGTGAACGCGTATTCCGGTGAGACGAGCGCGTTCCCGGATGGCGGCGGTATGACGGCGTCCATGAAGACGTTTTACGACACGGAGCTGCTGGAAAACGCGCGTCCGGAGCTCATCCACACGCAGTTTGCACGCAAGCAGGCGCTGCCTGCCGGACGCGGCAAGACCGTGGAATGGCGCAAGTGGAACACGCTTGAGGACGCGGGCGCGCTGACCGAGGGTGTCATTCCGACGGGCCAGAAGTTTGGCCAGAGCGCTGTGACGCAGGCCATCACGCAGTACGGCACGTATGTGTCCGTGTCCGACCAGCTGGAGCTGCACGCCATTGACGACGTGATCCTCGGTGCGGCGGAGGAGCTGGGCGCGTCCGCCGGTACGACGCAGGATAAGCTGGTGCGCAATGTCGCCGCAGCGGGCACAAATGTGCAGTACTGCGACAAGGTCGGCACGAACGGCGCACATACCGCCGTGACCAGCCGCGCAGGTCTTGACACCACCGCGAAGCTGACACCGGACGAGGTCAACAAGGCCGTGACGCTGCTCAAAAAGCTCAAGGCCCCGAAGATCGACGGCAAGTACATTGCCATCATCCACCCGTCCGTGGCATACGATCTGCGCTCGTCCGAGGCCTGGATCGAGGCGCACAAGTATGCGGGTCTGACGGAGCTGTTTACCGGCGAGATCGGCGAGCTGCATGGCGTGCGCTTCATCGAGACGACCGAGGCCAAGATCTTCAACGGTGAGGGCTGCCCGGTCAAGACGGAGGCGGACGAATCCAAGGGTACGCCTGCGGTGTATTACAGCGTCTATGCGACGCTGTTCCTCGGCAAGGATGCCTACGGCATGATCGACCCCGAGGGCGGCAATCTGGAGATGATCATCAAGGATAAGGGCCAGGTCGGCGGACCGCTCAACCAGTTCTCTACGCTGGGCTACAAGTTCTCCAGCGCGGCGAAGATCCTGTATCAGGACCGTATGGTGCGTGTGGAGAGCTGCGGCGCGTACTCTGCCGAGGACGAGGCAAACTGAGGAAACAAGATGGAGACCGGCGCAAGCCGGTCTCCGGAAAAGACGGGACAGAAAAGGAGAATTGCTATGGAAAACGCATTTGCAGTCATGAAGACCATCACACTGCCGCGCGCGGGCGGCACGGAACAGCAGTCTGAGTTCGTCTGCGTCAACGGACGCACGTTTCAGGTGCCGCGCGGCAAGGCGGTCGAGGTGCCGGAGCCGGTGTATGAGGTGCTGGAAAACGCAAGACGGCAGCTGGAGGCGGCACGGAAGCTCGAGGATGAGCTGGCCGCCGGCTGAGGGCTGCGGACAGAAGAAAGGAGGCGGGGCGCATGACCATCCGCGAGGCGCTTGAGACGGTCGACCGGCTCAAGCCCAACCAGTATGGGAGCGCGGACAAGCTGCGCTGGCTGTCGGAGCTGGACGGGGCGGTGTACCGCGAGATCCTGACGCAGCATGAGACGCAGACGGCGGCGTTCACGGGCTATACGCCGGAGGCGGATCTGGACGGGACGGTGCTTCTGATCGAGTGGCCGTATGACGAAATTTACCGGTGGTATCTGGAAATGAAGATCGACGACGCCAACGGGGAGATGACGAAGTACAACAATTCTGCCGCCAAGTACAATATGTACTATCAGGCGTACCAGAACGCGTACAACCGGGCGCATCTGCCGAAGAGCGAAGCGGCGTATATCAAGCTGTAGGGGGGGATAGCGGGATGTTTTATCCAAAGCTGACGGAGCAGCGGCAGCAGACGCTGACAACCGAGGCGTTTCTCGGCTATGACCACGATCTGAAGCTTTCTGACGGGGAATTCTATGACATGGAGAATCTGACGTCGGACTGCTATCCGCTGCTTGCGCCGAGAGTGCGGCGGGGGACGGTGCAGGCGCTTTCAGGGGTGCAGGCGATCTGCGCGCGGGACAGGCTGTGCTGGGTGCAGAATCAGGTTTTGCATATCAACGGCGCGTCCATGGAGGCGTATATGCCGTCGGTGAACATCAAGGCGGGAGAAAAGCAGCTCGTGTCCATGGGCGCGTATCTGTGTATCTTCCCAGACGGAATTTACTTCAACACGGAGGACTACTCCGATAACGGGTACATGGGGCATGAGAATACGGTCGACGCGGCGGAAACGCCGATCAGCGTGTCGCTGTGTCTTGCGGACGGGCAGGCGCTGACACTGAGCTTCTCGCAGGCGGCGCAGCCGGAAAGCCCGTCGAACGGGCAGTATTGGCTGGACACGTCGGGGAGTCTGCACACCATCAAGCAGTGGGCCGAGGCCTCGGGGCAGTGGGTGTCCGTGCCGACGGTGTATGTGAAGCTGGCGGCGAACGGCATCGGCAAGGGCTTCAAACAGTATGACGGCATTGAGATCTCCGGGCTTTCCGGGAACGAGCAGCTCAAAAAGCTGAACGGCAGCCAGATTTTATACGGCGCAGACGAGAGTTCTATCGTCATCGTGGGGCTGATCGACCAGGCAGCGGAGGTCACGAGCGGGACGGTGAAGACGGCCCGGCGCGTGCCGGATATGGACTTTATCACCGAATGCGGCAACCGGCTCTGGGGCTGCAAGTACGGTGTGGCGGACGGGAAGACGGTGAACGAGCTTTACTGCTGCAAGCTGGGCGATTTTAAAAACTGGGCGTGCTATCAGGGGGTGGCGACGGATTCGTGGCGGGCCAGCTGCGGCACGGACGGAAAGTGGACAGGTGCGGCGACGCTGGCAGACAGTCCGGTGTTTTTCAAGGAGGACTGCTTCCACCGGGTCTATCCGTCGGCCTCGGGCGCGCATCAGGTCGTGGTGCAGAAGTGTGCGGGTGTGCAGAACGGGTCAAGCAAGAGCCTCGTGGTGGTGGACGACCGGCTGTATTACAAGTCGCGCATGGGCGTGTGCGTGTACGACGGGAGCCTGCCGCAGGAGATTGGCGGCTGCTTCGGCACGGTGCTGTATGCCAACGCGGCCGCGGGCGGTGTGCGCGGGAAATACTTCATCAGCATGGAGGATGCGGCGCACAGCTGGTCGCTGTTCGTCTACGACACGCGCAAGGGTCTGTGGCACCGGGAGGACAGCACGCACGCAAGCGAGTTTGCGCGGGTCGGCGACGAGCTGTATTTCCTTGAAAATGGAACGCTCAGGACCGTTTACGGCACAGCCGGGACGAAGGACGGGCCGGTCGGGTGGATGGCGGAGACGGGGATCATGACGTATGGCCTTGTCGGAAAGAAATACGTCTCGCGCATCAATCTGCGGATGCAGCTGCCGAAGGGGTCGAGCGTCGATTTCTGGGTGCAGTATGATTCGGACGGCGTGTGGCGGCACTGCGGGCACATCGAGGGCCGGGGACTGCGTACCTTCCTGCTGCCGGTCCGGCCCGCACGGTGCGACCATCTGAAATTCCGGCTGACGGGAAAGGGTGAGATGAAGCTGTTCAGTCTGGCGAGAGTGTTGGAGGGCGGAAGCGATGCGTAGAACGCTCTGTAGGGGCGGGCGACTCTGCCCGCCCGATGGATTGTGCGCAAACGAAAAGAGGGCGGACAGAGTCGTCCGCCCCTACAACGCACGGAAGGAGGTGCAGATGACATGGGCAGCCTGACGCTTGCATACCCGTCCATTACGGGCAGGACGGCGCAGGAGCAGCTGGAGAGTATGCGGCGGTATCTATGCGGGATGGCGGAGCAGCTGAATCTTGCCGACTGGTCGGCACGGGCGGCGCTGACGGAGATCGCGCAGGCCATCGACGCGGACGGGCTGCCGGAGGCGGAGAAGAAGACAACGCTTTCGGGATACGCGGCTTTAAAGTCCCTCATCATCAAGACGGCGGATTTTGCGGCGGCGAATTCGGAGGTCTGGTCGGCGAAGCTTGCGGGGAATTATGTCGCGGCGTCGGACTTCGGGACGTATCTGGAAAAGACGCAGCTGACGATCGAGGGCAATTCCGTCGGGATCAAACAGCTGTATGATTACACGGCGGGCGTGAACAACGCGTTTTCCGTGAATGCGCAGCAGTATATCAAGACGGGGCTGCTGTATTACAACGACGTGACGCCGGTGTACGGTGTGGGCGTGGGCAATATCGAGACGACCGTAACAGACGGCGGCGGAAGGATCGTCGACCGGACGAAAAACGAACTGCTGACCGTGACGCCGAAACGCATTTCCTTTTGGCAGGAGGGGATGGAGGTCGCGTATCTGTCGGAGAAGAAGCTGCATTTCCCGTCCGGAACACTGGAGGCGTACAACGCGAAGCTGACCGGGACGATCACGGCGGCGGCAGGCTCGGCCTTTGGGCCGTGGACGATTGCGGACGGGAGCATCTACCGCGTGGAAAACGTGTTCGGCAGCAGCGCGGGTATGTATTTCGGGACGGGCGGTCTCTCCGTATCAGACCGGTTTCAGGTGGACGCGAACGGATATCTGACGTGCTCCGGCGCGACGATCTCCGGCGCGATCAGAGCCACGAGCCTGAATGTGACGGGCGCAACCATCACGGGGCTTACAGTCGATGCGGCAAACGTCACTGGCAATTTGTCTGCTTCGCGTATCAACGGCGGCATTCTAGATTTCAACAATTTTTCGGTCGATCACTTGTCGGCAAACGACATTACAACGGGGCTTTTATCGGCGGATTATATCAAGCTGGGCGGCGATATGGCGGTATACGATGCGCTGAACAGCGGTACCGTCGGCGGGTGGCTCGGCTATACGACGGGCGCTTACGGCGGCGCGGGGATCCATATGCAGAGTGGGCTTGGCGAGGTCGTGGCGACGGCAAGCGGCGCGAAGCTCTGCTACGGCGGCAATACGCTCTCCGTCACGGAGGGCGGCGCGCAGACGAACTGCCGAATGGCGGTAGGCGGCGATCTGGTCGTGAGCGGCAGCACGGCGCCGTCTGTTGACGGCGCGGGATCGCTCGGGTTTTCCGATTACCGGTGGTCGGTCGTGTACGCGCAGACGGGCACGATCACTACATCTGATCGGGAGAAGAAGACGGACATTTCGTATGCGCTGGAACGCTATGACGCGCTGTTTGAGAAGCTGCGCCCGGCGAGCTACCGGCTGAAAAGCGGCACGTCCGGCAGGACGCACACGGGGCTTGTCGCGCAGGATGTGGAGCAGGCGCTGCGGGAGTGCGGATTGACGGGAAAGGACTTCGCGGCCTTTGTGAAAACGCCGAGGGAAGACGGCGGCGCGGACTACGGCCTGCGCTATGAGGAACTGATCGCCCTGTGCATCCGGCAGATCCAGATGCTGCGGGAAAGAGTGAGGAAATTGGAGGAAACGGCATGAGTAAGCTTTCGAATGCGATCGGCGCGCTGCGTATGGGGCTGGTGGAGGCGATCAACGCCTCCGGGCTTCCGCCGTGCGTCGTCGGAATGGTGCTCGATCAGGTGCGCGAGCAGGTGCGGCTGCTCGAGGCGCGGGAGGACGCGGAAACAGAGGAGAAAAAGGAGGAGGACAATGGCGCTTTACAGAGTGCAGGGTAACGGAAAGGCTCCGGCAGGGCTGCAGGCGGGCGACGAGGTCGTGACGGGCGGCGGCACGTACCGCATTCTCGGCGTAAACGCAGACGGCAGCTACCGCAGCTCGCTCAGCAACAAATATCAGACGATCTATAACTATCGCGGCAGCTACGGGACGGCTCCGGCCGGTCAGACGGACACAGCGCAGGTCAGAACGCCCGGCTATACGCCGTCCGGCGCGGCAAGCGAGGCGAAGGCGGCGCTGGACCGGGTGCTGTCGGAGAAGCCCGGCAGCTATACGTCCCGGTGGGACAGCGAGCTGGACGCGCTTTATGATCAGATCGCGAACCGGAAGGCGTTTTCCTACGATCTGGGGGCAGACCCGATGTACCGGCAGTACCGGGAGCAGTACCAGAGCGCGGGACGGCTGGCGATGGAAAACACGATGGGCGCGGCGGCGTCTCTCACGGGCGGCTACGGCTCAAGCTACAGCCAGCAGGCGGGGCAGCAGGCGTACAACGCGTATCTGCAGAAGCTCAACGAGGTCGTGCCGGAGCTCTATGCGCAGGCGCGCAGTCAGTATGACCGCGAGGGGGCGGCGCTTTCTGAGCGCTATGCGCTCATCAGCAGCCGTGAAAAGAGCGACTATGACCGCTACCGCGACCAGGTGTCGGATTATTACGCGGCACTGTCCGACGCGCGCGGCGCGTATCAGAGCGAGGCGCAGCGCAGCGAGAATCTGGCGCTGCAGTACGCGAAGCTGGCGAACGACAATTACTGGAACGAGCTGAACTATCGCTCCGACCGGGAGGACGCGGCGAACGCGCAGTACTGGAAGCAGCTCGCCTACGCGGACAAGCAGGCTGCCGCGGCGGAAAAGGCGGCGCAGGCCCGGCAGAAGGCGGCGCAGGCGGGCACGGCGAAGGACAAGCAGACAAAGCGCTCGTCTTCCCTTGCCAGAGGCAGAGGCGAAAAGCGCGGCAGAACGGCGCCCGGCACGGCGCGCCGCGATGAGATCAACTGAAAAGGCCGGAAGGAGGAGAACAGATGACAAAGCTTCCGGGCGCAAAGCCAAGCCCGCGCATTGCGGGCGGCGTGCTGCGCTGGTACGCGGGCGATACGTTTTCCGTGACGCTGGCGCTGGAGCTGCGCGATCAGGACGGCGATCCGGTCACGGTCGGCGCGTCCGACAGTCTGACGGTCAGCTTTTTTGACGCGTCGCACGCGCCGGTGCATACGTTTCAGTTTGACCGCGTGACAGGCGGGCAGGCAACGCTGACGTTTGACGATACGGTCAGCGCAAAATTTCCGAAGGGTGCGTATTTCTATGACATTTTATATACGCACGGCGACAAAACAACGCTTGCGCGGGACAACCGCGCGGCGGCAGAGTGAGGTGCGGATATGCGGGTAGAGATTCCGAATACGATCACAGCAACCATTGGCGGACTGATCTCCAGAGGCGTGAAGGCGGTTGAGGTCACGGACGGGGGACGGCTCGTCTTCACGCTGACGGACGGCAGCACCGTCGATGTTGGAAGCGTCGTGGGGCCGCAGGGCGAGAAGGGCAGCACCGGCGCGCAGGGCCCGAAGGGCGATACCGGCGCGCAAGGCCCAAAAGGCGAGACGGGTGCACAGGGGCCAAAAGGCGAAACAGGCGCGCAAGGGCCAAAGGGTGAAACAGGCGCGCAGGGTGAGAAGGGCGACACCGGCGCACAGGGTCCGAAGGGCGAGACTGGCGCGGGCTTTCTGGTCAGGGGGTATTACGCATCAGCCTCCGCGCTAGAAGCGTCCGTACAGGAACCAATGGCAGGCGATGCCTATGGCGTCGGTGTGTCGGAACCGTATGACATTTATATTTTTGACGGCGTGACGGAAAGCTGGGTCAACAACGGGCCGCTGCAGGGCGCAAAGGGCGACAAGGGAGATCCGGGCGAGCAGGGGCCCAAGGGCGAAACTGGCTCGACTGGCCCGCAGGGGCCGCAGGGGCCAGCGGGGAAGACACCGGTCAAGGGGACGGACTATTTTACGCAGGCCGATAAGCAGGAGATCGCGGAAGACGCGGCTGCGCTGGTCGATCTGAGCGGGAAGCAGAACAAGATCACGGCAAGCGGCATCCTGAAGGGCGACGGCGCGGGCGGCGTCAGTGCCGCCACGCCCGGCACGGATTATCTGACGGAAGCCCCCGTGACGAGCGTCAACGGCGCGACCGGCGAAGTGAAGAGCACGTTTTATGTGACAGTGACGCAAGGAGACGATGGTAGCGTAACTGCCGACAAAACGGCTGCGGAAGTGTATGCGGCCTATGAGGCAGGGTATGCGGTGTATGCAGTTACAAAATTTCCTGCGGTGAATGTGACTTTTGAGTTGCCGCTTGTGGCGGCGGAGCGCATGGGTGATGCAGTAATGCTTGGCTTTGCCGCGCTCGGCTCGATAAACGAGGTAAGTGCGCCGATGTATCCGACGGTAGCGTATGGCGGAAATTGGCTCGCTTGGCTTGGAACGCTGGCGAAAGAGTCCGATATCCCGACGGCACTCAAGAACCCGAATGCACTCAACATCAAGATCGGCGATACGACGACGAGCTACGACGGAAGCGCGGAGCAAAACGTGGAAATCCCGGAGGGCGTTCCATCTGTTACAACCGCTGATAACGGAAAATTCCTGCGCGTGGTAAGCGGTGCGTGGGCGGCTGCGGCGATTGACAATGCGAATGGAGGTAGCTTCTGATGGCGGAATTTTTGACATTTGACACCGACCTCACGGCGGTCGCGAACGCGATCAGAGCCAAGGGCGGCACGTCCGCGCAGCTGGTCTATCCGAACGGCTTCGTGTCGGCGATTCAGGCGATCCAGACCGGCATTACGCCGAAGCTGGTCGTGACCACCTCTGCCGGGGCGGCAGTCACGGCAGTGAAGGGCTCCAAAACGGTCACGGGACCTGCCGGGACAGACGGAGTGTGCACGCTGGAGCTGCCGGAGGCAGGCGCGTGGAGCGTTACGTCGGCGAAAAACGGGGTGAATGCTGCGCAGAGCATCGTGATCGGCACGCAGAGCATGAAAATGCCCCTGTATCTCGACAGCTTTGCCGACAATACATGGGAAGAGATCATCGCGGTGTGCAGGACCGGGATCGCCCCGGACAGCTGGGCCGTGGGCGACAGCAAGACCATGAACATCGGCGGGACGGCCTATCAGGTCGATATCATCGGCAAGAATCATGACGAGTATGCGGACGGCTCCGGCACGGCTCCGCTGACATTCCAGCTGCATGATTGTTACAGCGAAGCAAAGCAGATGTACAGCACCAACCTGAGCGGTCTCGGCTGGAAGAACACCGATATGCGCCTGACCTATCTGCCTGCGATTCTGGCGCTGATGCCGGCGGAGGTGCAGAACGGCATTCGCGCGGTAAACAAGAAGACATCTGAGGGGGGCAACAGCACGACGATTGAGACAGTATCGGACACGCTGTTCCTGCTCAGCGAGGTGGAGATTTTCGGGACTGCAAGTTCTTCCGTAGCCGGGGAAGGAAGCCAGTACGACTATTACAAGGCAGGCAACCCGAAGATCAAGAAGAGAGAAGGCGTTGACGAGTTCTGGTGGGAACGGTCGTCAGCCAGCGGCGGTATGTTTGGCAGAGTCAGAGCAAACGGCCAGGCGGGCGCGTCCAATGCCTCAAGCAGCCTCGGCGTAAGCTTTGCGTTCTGCTTCTGAAGGGAGGAAGCGTATGGAATATCTGAAGGTAAACGGAACGGAGTACCCTGCGCACTTCTGCGGAAAGCAGATCGACCGCGACTGGGATGGCCGCGCGTCGAAAACCGTCACGCTTGCCATGCCGTATGCACAGGCTGTGCAGCTGTTTGTGGATGGGCTGCGCTGGGGCATCGTCCGGCGTGAGGCCGGCGCGGATGATGCGGCGCAGGAGCAGGACTGCTCCGGCTACTGCGTCGCAGGCCCGATCACAGACAACCGGGACGGGACGCTCAGTATTAAAATGGGCAGCTATACGCAGCTGGAGCAGGCGCTGCGGGAGCTGGAGGAGGCGCTGGCATGACGAGACTGGAACGGGAATCGCTTGCACGGATCAGGGAGCGTCTGGCGATCTTCGACCCCGGCGCGGCGGAGAAGCTGGCGGCCCTGCTGCCGGTGCTCAGGCGCTTCGCACAGAGCTACGCGGCGCTCGGGCCGGCAGCGAAAAAGACCATCGAGGCGCTGCTGCCGGAGCTGGCGGCGCTGCTGGAGGCGGCAGAAGGAGCGATGCAATGAGTGCGGAGCAGACGGGCGCATTCTTCGCGCTTGTAAGCGTGTGCAGCGGGCTTGGTTCCGTGCTGAGTCTGCTGCTGCTTCTGGCAAAGCCGGTGCGCGAGCGGCTGTTCGGCCTCAGCGCGATCCGGGAAGGGCAGCGCTGTATGCTGCGCGCGGATATGCTGGCGGCATATTATAAGCATAGGGAAGAAAAAACCATCCGGCAGTATGAATATGAGAATTTTCTCTATGAATACAAGGCGTATAAGGCGCTGCACGGCAATTCGTTCATCGAGCGCATTGCCCGCGAGGTTGCCGAATGGGAGATCGTGACATAGGCACAGATACAGGAAAGGAGCTTTGGAGGTATGGAACAGTTTTTGAAGCGCATCGAAAATCTGCTGACGGTCAAGTCGATCGTGACGCTGGCGCTGACGGCGGTGTTCGCCTGTCAGGCGGTCAGAGGCGAGGTCAGCCAGGACTTTATGATGATCTATACGACGGTCATCGCGTTTTATTTCGGGACGCAGGCGCAGAAGCTGCAGAGCGGCGCGGAGACACGGCATGACGACGGCGCATCCGAGTAATTACACGAAGGGCCGCAGCGCACCCATCGAGTTTCTTGTGCTGCACTACACGGCCGGGCGCAACGACTCCGCCGCGGCGGGACTCAAATATTTTGAGTCCCCGCGCGGGGCCTCGGCCCACTATTTTGTCGACCGGAACGGCTGGCTGCAGTCGGTCAGCGACGAGGATACGGCATGGTCGGTCGGCACGGCGGGCGTTTATACGCAGAAGCACCTGCGCTGCCGCAACGGCAACTCGATCTCCATCGAGATGTGCTGCCGGTATGACGCGGGGCGCTACTGGCTGGAGGACGCGGTCGTGGCGAACGCGGCGCTGCTGACAAGAAGGCTGATGCGCAAGTACGGCATTCCGATCGAAAACGTGCTGCGGCATTATGACGTGGTCAGCAAGCGGTGCCCCGCAATGTGGGTGGACGACGAGAACGCGTGGTTCGCGTTCAAACGGCAGGTCATGGAGGTGATGGAGATGACGAAGGAGGAGCTGCTTTCTCTGAAGGGAACGGGCGACCATCCGTCCGACTGGGCGCTGCAGGCGGCACAGTGGGCCAAGGAGAACGGCATTTTTACCGGCGACAGCGCGGGCAACTTCGGCTGGCAGCAGCCGGTCACGCGCGAGGCCGTGGCGAAGCTGCTGTACGAATACGATCAGGCACGCAACGTTGACAGCGGCGCGGCGGACATGGTAAAATAAGCGGGAAGAGGGAACACGCGGAAGGGGGGGAGAGGCGGATGCTGGAGATCCTGCTCATCAGTGCGGGCGCGGTATTGGAGACGCTGTTCATCATGCGCTCTTATAAGCGGCGCGATGCGTCGTCTGTCGTGCTCAAGACCATGGCGTCGGTGGTGTTCGTGCTGCTGGGGCTGCTGGAGCTGCGGCGGATGGGGCCGAGTTTGTACGGATGGTATGTCGTGGCGGGACTGACGCTCGGGATGCTGGGCGATCTGCTTCTGGCGCTGCGGTTTTTGTCGGAAAAGCTGCACCGGCTGTTCTTCGCTGCTGGCTCCGTGTCGTTTTTTCTGGGCCATATCGTGTATATTCTCGCGATCCTGGCGCTCTGCCCGGCGGCGTGGCTGTACGCGATCCCCATCGCGGTGGTGGCGCTGGGCGCGGCCTGCTTCTACGCATATGCCAAGGAGGTGCGCGCGGGCAAAATTACGCCGCTCGGCGTGCTTTATATCGGCGGCGTTTTGTTCATGACGGCCTGCGCGGCGACGGGCGCGTTTATCGAGTCCAACCGGGCGCTGTTCCTGTTCTTTGTCGGCGGCATCTGCTTCTCGACGAGCGATAATATGCTGGTCGTGCTCTCCTTCGGCAAAAACGACAGCCCCTACCGCAACGCGGTTCTGCACGTGCTGTACTATATGGCGCAGATCTTTATCGCGCTGACGATCAAGTTTGTGTAAAGCAGCGCATTCAAAGTAAGAAACGGGGCTGTTTCGCGGCAGCCCCGTTGACAGTCCGCCATGCCTGCGTATAAGAAGCAAAGCATATTGCATGATGCACATCACGCAATATGCTTGACAGAAAAATAAAAACGCCAGACGCAGTGCGATCCGATCAGGCCGGTTTGCGCTGCGTCTGTTGTTTTCGGGCCGGAAGCGATTGCAGAAAGGTCTTGCCGCGCGTGCTGGCTGGGAAATCAGGTGCAGGGACCATGCAGATACGAAAAATATGTCTGACTGCAGCAGTGACTGCGATCATTCTGTCCGCTGCTGCGGCGATCTGCCGCAGCTCCGCGTAACGCTCCCGGTCATATTGGTCCTTCCCATATTGCAGCCCGGCCTGCGCGATATCGTCCGTGTGGGAAAAGGCGGTGATGAGCGGCTGCATAACGCCGAAGGACAGCACAATGACCGACAGGAACGTCTCAGCAGACAGCGTGCCGCGCATGGAGAGCAGGCACCCGACCGGCAGAATGCCGAGCAGCGTCGACGGCAGGATCGCCATGCCCGCGCCGGTGCGTGATGTCAGGGACTATTGTGAATCTATGGGCGAGGATCTGGATGATTTCGAGTCCGATGTGGGCGCGAATTACAAGCTGCGCTATGAGGTGCAGGAAATCGATACGGCTTCCGAGCGCAAAATGAGCACCCTGACTCTGCTGCAGAGCGGCTGCTTTTTGACAGACTGACAAAAAATCGATGCAGAAAGGCGGATTTTTGGGGCGAATCTGCCATTGACATTTGCTGGCCCGCTGTATATAATGACCCCAGAAATCAGGGAAGGAGCCGACACGCGATGAAACAGTTGTTTACCACCGCTATGATGATGCCCATGTGCATGCGCTGCATGTGCATGTTTTCGCGTACTCAAAAATCGGCTCGCTTTGTTTCATAAATTTCCATATTGGCAGTCAAACCGCCAATGCCGGAGCTGAGAAACGATGTGAGTTTCCCGGCTCTTTTTATTTGTCTCAGAAAACCTATTAAAACACTGTGGAAGGGGATTTCCCATGATCGAGCTGAAACACCTCGGCAAAATCTATTCCTCGGCCTCCGGCAGCGTGGAAGCGCTGAAGGATGTGAACCTGACCATCGCGGACGGCGAGATCTTCGGTATCATCGGCCTGTCCGGCGCGGGCAAATCGACGCTGGTGCGCTGCATCAACCTGCTCGAACGTCCGACCTCCGGCGAGGTCTGGGTCGACGGGCAGAACCTGACGGCGCTCAGCGAGAAGGCGCTTTTGCAGGTACGCCGGCAGATCGGCATGATCTTCCAGAGCTTCAACCTGCTTGAGCAGCGGTCGGTCCTGCGCAACGTCTGCTTCCCGCTTGAAATTTCCGGCACGCCGAAGGCGGAGGCAAAGAAGCGCGCGGAGGAGCTGCTGAAGGTCGTGGGCCTTGCCGACAAGGCCGCAAGCTTCCCCTCGCAGCTGTCCGGCGGACAGAAGCAGCGCGTGGCCATCGCCCGTGCGCTGGCGACCAATCCCCGGTACCTGCTGTGCGACGAGGCGACCAGCGCACTCGACCCCAACACGACGCGCTCCATTCTGGAGCTGCTGCGCGAGATCAACAAGACGCTCGGTGTGACGATCATTGTCATCACGCACGAGATGAAGGTCATCGACCAGATCTGCGACCGCGTGGCCGTCATCGATAAAAGCTGCATCGCCGAGGAGGGCCGCGTGGCGGACGTGTTCACGAACCCGAAGTCCGATATTGCGCGCGAGCTTGTGCTCCCACAGGAGCGGCCGGTGCTCGATCCCACGACCGGCGGGCGGAAGCTCCGCCTGATCTTCAACGGCGAGGATACGCAGAAGCCTGTCATTTCCGAAATGATCCTGGCCTGCCGCGTGCCGGTGAACGTGCTGTTCGCCGATACGAAATCCGTCGAGGGCGCGGCCTACGGCCATATGATCCTCGAGCTGCCGAACGACGAGCACGACGCGGAAAAGGTCGTCAGCTGGCTGAAAAACAGCGGACTGACGTGGAAGGAGGAGCGGTAAATGGCTACCGAATATTTCGTAAAGCTCTGGGACAACAACATTATCCAGCTGGGCATCTGGCAGACGGTCTACATGACTGCGCTCACCACGATCTTCGCGTATCTCATCGGCCTGCCGCTGGGCGTCATTCTCTGGGCGACGGACAAGGACGGCCTGCACCCCAACAAGGGCGTCAACACCGTGCTCGGCTTCATCGTGAATTTCTTCCGCTCCATCCCGGCAGTCATTCTCATGGTTGCCATGATCCCGGCGGCGAAGCTGCTGCTCGGCACCTCGACCGGCAACGGCGCGGTCATCGTCACATTGATCATCGCCGCCGCGCCGTATGTGGCGCGCATGGTCGAGTCCTCTTTGAAGGAGGTTCCCGCAGGCGTGATCGAGGCCGCGCAGGCCATGGGCTGCACGAACCTTCAGATCATCTGGCACGTGCTGCTGCCGGAGGCAAAGCCGTCGCTCATCTCCGGATGCGTCATTTCGACTGTCACCATTCTCAGCTATACGGCGCTGGCCGCGACGCTGGGCGGCACGGGCCTTGGGCAGATCGCCATCATCCACGGCCACCAGAGAAGTCAGAAGCTCGTCGTCTGGGTCTGCGTGCTGCTGATCGTCGTGATCGTCCAGCTCATCCAGATCGTGGGCACCACTGTCGTTCGGAAGACCGATAAGCGCGCCCGCTGAAAGGAGCGTCCCATGAGACTGATTTTTGAGCGGCTGCTCCGCATCAACTGGCGATGCGGCCGAATGTGACCGAAGCCGTCCGCACGTCAGAAACAAACCGATTTTAAATTATATAAAGGAGATTTTATCATGAAAAAGGTACTTGCAATCGTCCTTTCCGCTCTGCTGCTCGTCGCCGCGCTTGTCGGCTGCGCTTCCAAGAGCGAACCCGCTTCCAACGACAACAATGCTTCCGCCGATACCGCCGCTTCCACCGACGGCAAGCTCGAAACGCTGAAGGTCGGCGCTTCCTCCACCCCGCACGCTGAAATTCTCGAGCAGGTCAAGGACGCGCTGGCTGCCGAGGGCTATGACCTCCAGATCGTGATCTATGACGACTATGTGCTGCCGAACCAGTCTCTGGCTGACGGCTCGCTCGACGCAAACTACTTCCAGCACACCCCGTATCTGAACAGCTTCAACGCCTCCAACGGTACCGATCTCGTCTCCGCAGCCAAGATCCACTATGAGCCGTTCGGCCTGTACGGCAACGGTG
>UMGC01085471.1_pt1 | contig 15347 bp, 10 predicted proteins | sample 1965151 | NCBI WGS metagenome assembly UMGC01 (sample SAMEA4836061, study PRJEB28245) | human gut metagenome | biome: gut microbiome; material: fecal sample | place: Denmark | collected 2008 | reverse complement strand
CCGATCGCCAGCCTGCTGGAAGAGTACTACCTGACGGACACGATCCGCAGGCCCGAACTGCTGCAATACATCAAGGACATGAACATCTATTATCCCGCTTATGACAAATAACCGGCATAACGGCATCTTTTACGGCGTGGACGGCTGGACCGTCCTGCTCTACGTGCTGATCGTCGCGGCGGGATGGATCTCGATCACTTCGGCGTCGTACGACGACAGCGCGGCCGACCTGCTCTCGTTCTCGCACTTCTACATGAAGCAGCTGATGTGGATCGGCATGGCGTGGGTCACGGCGATCATCGTCCTGCTGCTCGACGAACGGTTCTACCACATGTTCGCCTACCCGGCCTATCTGGGCGGCATCGCGCTGCTCGTGGCCGCGCTGCTCTTCGGCCGCGAGGTCAACGGCGCGAAGGCGTGGTTCGAGTTCGGGTCGCTGCGCGTGCAGCCCGTGGAGTTCGCCAAGATCGCCACTGCCCTGGCCCTGGCCCGCGTGATGAGCGAATACTCCTTCTCGATCAACCGCGCGGGCGACTTGATGAAGGTCGCCGTGGTGATCTGCATTCCGCTCTTCATCATCATCCTGCAGAACGACACCGGGTCGGGCATCGTGCTGGGGTCGTTCCTTTTCGTGCTCTACCGCGAAGGGCTGAACAAATGGCTCTGCATCCCGGTGCTGCTGATCGCCGCGCTGTTCATCGTGTCGTTCCTGCTTTCGCCTATGACGCTGCTCGTGTCGATCATTCTGGTCTGCACGCTCTCCGAAGCGATGATGACCGGGGAGTGGCGCTCGCGCCTGATCTATCTGGCCTCGCTGGCGCTGGCGAGCATCCTGCTCTGCATGACGATGGCACTCGTCGCGCCCGGCGTGATGGACCTGCACGCCTGCCTGCTGACCGTGACGCTGCTGTCGCTGGTCGGCGTGCTCGTCTATGCCTTCCGCATGAACCTGAGCAGCACCCTGATTACCGTGGGGCTTTTTCTCTGCACGATGATCTTCCTCCCCACCACCGACTATATCTTCAATTCGATTCTCAAACAGCACCAGCGCGACCGCATCCTGAGTTTTCTGGGCATCATCAGCGATCCCCTCGGCACGGACTACAACGTCAATCAGTCGAAAATCGCCATCGGTTCGGGCGGGTTCTGGGGCAAGGGATTCCTCGAAGGCACGCAGATCAAGTACGGCTTCGTGCCCGAACGGCATACCGACTTCATCTTCTGTACGGTCGGCGAAGAGTGGGGCTTTCTGGGGACGATGGTCGTGCTGGCCCTGCTCTGCATGCTGATCCTGCGCCTGATGCGCATGGGCGAACGGCAGCAGGAGCCTTTCGGCCGGATTTACTGCTACTGCGTGGCCGCGATCCTGTTGTTCCACGTGCTGGTGAACGTGGGCATGACCATCGGCCTGATGCCCGTGATGGGCATTCCGTTGCCGTTCATGAGCTATGGCGGTTCGTCGCTTATTGCGTTTACCATTTTGTTGTTCATCGCCGTGCGGCTCGACGCTTCGACGCGGCAGTTTTCCCTGAATTAAATACTGCATACCAATGATCCGTTACAATCCCAAAGGTTTATCCTCGCAAGAGGCCGCAGACAGCCGGCGGACGCATGGCGACAACGTCATCACGCCGCCCAAAGACGATTCGGCATGGAAGCTTTTCGTCGAGAAGTTCAAGGACCCGATCATCCGCATTCTGCTGCTGGCCGCGGTGCTGTCGCTTGCCATCGGGTCCGTTCACAAGGATTTCACCGAGTCGATCGGCATCATATGCGCCATTATTCTGGCGACCTGCGTCGGGTTCTGGTTCGAGTGGGACGCCATGCGGCGTTTCCGCCGGCTGAATCAGGTCAACGACGATATTCCGGTCAAGGTGATGCGCGACGGCTCGATCCGCGAGATTCCCCGCCGCGACGTGGTCGTGGGCGACGTGGTCTATATCGAAAGCGGCGAAACCGTGCCCGCGGACGGCGAACTGGTCGAAGCCGTGTCGCTGCGCATCAACGAATCGACCCTCACGGGCGAACTGGAGGTGGATAAAACCGTCGACGAGGCGCATTTCGATTCCGAAGCGACCTATCCTTCGAACGTCGCACTGCGCGGTACGACCGTGGCGGACGGTTACGGCGTTCTGGTTGCTACAGCCGTGGGCGATGCGACCGAAGCGGGCCGCGTCACGGAGCAGGCGACCGTCCAGAGCGACGAGCAGACGCCGCTCAACCGCCAGTTGACGCGCCTCTCGAAACTCATCGGCCGGGCCGGCATTGCGCTTGCGGTCGCTATTTTCTGCGTCATGCTCGGCAAGGCGGTCTTCGTCGGTGGGTTGTTCGAGCGCGACTGGCTCGAAATATCGCAGCAGGTGCTGCACATTTTCATGGTCTCGGTGGCCATCATCGTGATGGCCGTTCCCGAAGGACTTCCGATGAGCATTACGCTGTCGCTGGCGATGTCCATGCGGCGCATGCTCAAGACCAACAACCTCGTGCGGCGCATGCACGCCTGCGAAACGATGGGCGCCGTGACGGTCATCTGCACCGACAAGACCGGCACGTTGACCCAGAACCGGATGCACGTGCAGGAACTGGTGCGTTACGATGCGCTTCCGGCGCATGATTTCGCCGAGATCGTGGCCGCCAACTCCACGGCTTTCCTCGACGCTTCGGGCGCCGTTATAGGCAACCCGACCGAGGGCGCCCTGCTGGAGTGGATGCGCTCGCAGGGCGAGGATTACGAACCCCTGCGCTCGGAGGCGAAGATCGTCGACCGGCTTACCTTCTCGACCGAACGCAAATATATGGCGACGATCATCGAAAGCGGCGTTTCGGGCCGCCGGATCGTCTGCGTCAAGGGTGCGCCCGAAATCGTGCGCGCCATGTGCGCCCCCGACGGCAAGGATACGCAGGTCGCCGAGCAGCTGGCCGGGTTTCAGGGCCGCGCGATGCGTACGCTCGCCGTGGCGTGGGCCGAAACCGCCGAGGACGACTGTCTGCGTGCCGTAGCGGCGTCGCAGCTGCATTTTTCGGGTGTGGCGGCTATCTCCGATCCGGTGCGCGAGGATGTCCCCGACGCCGTGCGGCGCTGCTTGAACGCCGGGATAGACGTCAAGATCGTCACGGGCGACACTCCCGCTACGGCGCGCGAGATCGCCCGCCAGATCGGCTTGTGGGGCGACGCCCGCGACAACGACCGCAACTACATGACCGGTACGGAGTTCGCGGCGATGAGCGACGATGAGCTGCTCGGACGCGTGCGGGAACTGAAGATCATGTCGCGCGCCCGGCCGCTCGACAAACAGCGGCTCGTGCGTCTGTTGCAGCAGTGCGGCGAGGTGGTGGCCGTGACGGGCGACGGTACGAACGACGCCCCGGCGCTCAACTTCGCCAACGTGGGGCTTTCGATGGGATCGGGCACCTCCGTTGCCAAGGACGCCAGCGACATCACGCTGCTCGACGATTCGTTCGCTTCGATCGCGACGGCCGTCATGTGGGGCCGCTCGCTTTACCGCAACATCCAGCGTTTCGTACTTTTCCAGCTGACGATCAACTTCGCGGCGATCGTGATCTGCTTCGTCGGCGCGGTTTTCGGCACCGACATGCCGCTGACGGTGGTGCAGATTCTCTGGGTCAATATCATCATGGACACCTTTGCGGCGATGGCGATGGCCTCGCTGCCGCCCAATCCCGAAGTGATGCTCGAAAAACCCCGTCCGCGCGACGAGTTCATCATTACGCCCGGCATGGCCCGCACGCTCTTCATCTGCGGCGGCATCATGGTCGCCGTCCTGCTGGGCATGCTCTTCTGGTGGACGATCACCGCAGGCGGACTCACCGTGCGCCAGCTGACGCTTTTCTTCTCGACGTTCGTTTTCCTGCAGTTCTGGAACATGTTCAACGCCAAAGGCTTCGAGACGCGCCATTCGGTCTTTACCTGCCTGCGCGGGTGCCGTGAGTTTTTCCTCATCCTGCTGGCCATCGCCGCGGGACAGGTGCTCATCGTCGAGTTCGGCGGCGAGGTGTTCCGCACCGAGCCGCTTGCGTGGCGCGAATGGGCGGCCGTCATCGGCTGCACCTCGCTGCTGGCTATCGGCGGCGAAGCGATTCGTGCCCTGCGGCGAAAACGTTGAACGACTGGCTCTGGATGAAGAGATCTTTTTTGCTTTGTCTGTCGGCGGTGTTCCTGATTTCCGGTCCTGTCTCGGCGCAGATTAAAGACAGTCTGGGCAACGAGTGTCTGATCCCTGCGGCGGAAAGTTCTTTCTCGCAGTATGTGGACCGCCGGACTTCGACCAAAGGTTACCGCATGACCTTCGTCGCCGTGCCGCTGATTCTGGGCGGAGCCGTGGTGTCGCTTTACGATACCGACTTCCGCCGTCTGCGCAACGGTTACGTCAGGTCGTTCCACCACGATTACGACGATTACCTGCAATATGCGCCCGCAGCCCTGCTGGTCGGGATGAAGGTCTGCGGCGTCGAAAGCCGCAGCTCGTGGGGACGCATGCTGGTCTCCGACGCTTTCTCCGCCGGGCTGATGGCCGCGGCGGTCAATTCGCTGAAGTACTCCTTCCGCGTGATGCGTCCCGATGGCTCCACGCGCAATTCGTTCCCTTCCGGCCATACGGCGACCGCCTTTATGACGGCGACGATGCTGCATAAGGAATACGGGCACCGCAGTCCGTGGTACAGCATCGGCGGCTATACGCTGGCGACCCTCACGGGCGTTACGCGGCAACTGAACAACCGCCACTGGATGAGCGACGTCATGGTAGGCGCGGGTATCGGCATCCTCGCCACCGAATTCGGCTATTTCCTCGCCGATCTGATATTCAAGGAGAAGGGGCTTAAGGTCCGCGAAACATACGTCGTTTTCGACCGCTACCGGCATCCGTCGTTCGTCGGGTTTTCCGTCGGGCTGACGGTCATTCCCGGCTCCTATACGCCTTATGCGGGGATGCACACCGATTTCAAAGTCGGACCGACGGTCGGCGTGCAGGGTGCATGGTTCGCCTCGCCCTATGTCGGCGTGGGTGGGCGGTTTGCGGTGACGAATCTGGAAATGAACGTAAACGGCGTCCCGCAGAACGATGAATTCGAGTGCTGTTCCGTGACGGCAGGTCCCTATTTTTCCTATCCGCTCTCGACGCGCTGGCGCATCGGCTCGAAGCTTCTCTGCGGTTATGAGCATTATAAACCTTACACTACTTCCGGCTACAGGATCGAAGGCCGGGGCGGATTTACGGTCGGAACGGGCTTTTCGTCCACCTATCTGGTCAATCGCAATCTGAGCGTGCGCTTTACAGCCGACTACGACGTCGCTCCGCCGCTCGTTTCCTCTTCCTGCGTAGCGATGCACAAACTGACGCTGGGCATGGCCGTAAGTGCGATGTTCTGAGATCTTGAATCCCCTAAAATATGGACGCGAATCACGGCTGGGGATTCGCTTTTGTGTTCCGGATATTTTTGCGTTTCGCCGAAAAAACAGCCCTGTAATCCGTCAGGATTGTATATGACATACCCCTTTCTCCCGGGCCAGTGTGATAAGGGGTATATTTCATGGACATTGACCGGGGCGAAAACCGGGCTTGAATGTGAAAACTGCGGTGCGGAATATTTGGGAGGCAGGAGCGTGAAGTGACGGGAGGGGGAAAATAAAGAGACCGAAAATGATTTTCATTTTCGGTCTCTTTTATTAGGCAGTTAATTTACAGCACACCCTGCTCGACCATCGACTTGGCGACTTTCATGAAGCCCGCGATGTTGGCGCCCTTCATGTAGTTGATGAAGCCGTCCTTCTCGGTGCCGTATTCCAGACATGCGTGGTGGATCGACGACATGATCTGATGCAGCTTGGCATCGACCTCCTCGGCCGTCCAGTTGTATTTCTGCGAGTTCTGGCTCATTTCGAGTCCCGACGTCGCTACGCCGCCCGCATTGACGGCCTTGCCCGGTCCGTAGGGGATTTTCGCCGCGATGAAGGCGTCGATCGCTTCGGGGCGGCAGCCCATGTTCGAGACTTCGGCCACGATCTTCACGCCGTTGGCCAGCAGTTTCTTGGCGTCCTCGCCGTCCAGCTCGTTCTGCGTGGCGCAGGGCATGGCGATGTCCACCTTGACCTCCCACGGTTTCTTGCCGGCGAAGAATTGCGCGTTCGGGAACTTATGGACGTAAGGCTCGACCACGTCGTTGTTCGAAGCGCGCAGTTCGAGCATGTAGGCGATCTTTTCGGCGTCGAGACCTTCGGGATCGTAGATGTAGCCGTCGGGGCCCGAAATCGTCACGACCTTGGCGCCCAGCTCGGTCGCCTTCGTCGCCGCACCCCACGCCACGTTGCCGAAGCCCGATATGGCGATGGTCTGGCCTTTGATGTCCATGCCTGCCTTTTCGAGCATCTGGCGCAGGAAGTAAACCGCGCCGAAGCCCGTCGCTTCGGGACGAATCAGCGAACCGCCGTAAGTCATGCCCTTGCCGGTCAGTACGCCCGTATTCTCGCGCGCCAGCTTGCGGTACATGCCGTAAAGGTAGCCGATTTCGCGGCCGCCCACGCCGATATCACCGGCCGGAACGTCTGTTTCGGGACCGATATGACGCCACAGTTCGACCATGAAGGCTTGGCAGAAGCGCATTACCTCGCGGTCCGACTTGCCTTTGGGGTTGAAGTCCGAGCCGCCCTTGGCGCCGCCCATCGGAAGCGTCGTCAGCGCATTCTTGAAAATCTGCTCGAAACCGAGGAATTTCAGGATCGAGGGATTCACCGAGGGGTGGAAACGCAGACCTCCCTTGTAGGGACCGATCGCGTTGTTGAACTGCACGCGGTAACCGGTATTGACCTGCACCTCGCCCTTGTCGTCTACCCAGACCACCTTGAAGGTAAAACTGCGGTCAGGCTCCACGATGCGCTCTGCGATACGGTTGGCCTCGAATTCCGGATGCTGGTTGTAGGTTTCCTCTACCGTCATGAGAACTTCGCGCACGGCCTGCAGGTATTCGCTTTCGCCGGGATGCTTGCGCTCAAGTTCCGCCATTAATTTGTTTACGTTCATATTGCCTGAAGTTTTAAAGGTTGTTTCTTTATTACAAATATAAAACTATTTCTTATAAATTGTAACTGCAACATGATTTTTTCCGAAAATTCGTTATTTATTTCTCCTTTTCTCCGGAAAATGTCGTATCGGTGCGCTGCGGGCTATTCCTCCCGCGCTTCGTCCGGCGTCTCTTTGACGATGCCTTTGTTCGAGCGGCCGTCGATGCAGACCCACAGCGGACGCTCGAAACGCACCTGCCGCAGGAAGCTGCCTTCGTAGATCGCGGCGCATTTGTCGAGCGTCTCTTCGCGGAATACGCCGTCGCCGCAGAAGGGGCTGATCGTCAGGTAACCCACGCCCAGCGAGGTGACGTTCTGGAAGAAGTGCGTGCCCTGCGACGGCTCGACGTCGAATTTCTCGATGCCGCATTCGACGATCACCTTGGCTTCGGAGATGTGGTTCCACTTGACGGGTACGCCGAGGAACGGATCCGACGAACCCCAGCGGCCGGGACCGACGAGTATGTAGGAGCGTTTTTCGTCGCGCATGCGGCGGTTCAGCTCCAGCAGTTCGTCGGCGATCTTCTCGGTCGAAAGCGAACTGAACGTGCCGCTTTTGATGTAGATGACGTCCGAGATGTCGCTCATCATGCCGATGCCGAGGGCGTTCTCGCCGTAGACCAGCGCATCGGAGGTGTCCACTTCGCTCCAGTCGATCGGCCGGTTGTCCTGATTGTCGATGATCGGGCGGATTTGCAGCAGGTTGAAAATCTGCTGCTCCCCCGGCGCCACGTCCATATTGACGGCGAATTCGACCTCCACGGGGCAGCGCATCTCCTCGGCGCCCATGTGCAGGATGTCGGTGACGATCTCCGCCAGCGGGAAGGTGTTGTATTTCAGTATGTTGTTGAATGTTATGACTTTGCGGCCCCGGTCGAAGGGGCTGTCCGAGATGCGCTCGTTCTCGCGGTCCCACACCGAGCAGACGAAGCGCGAATTGCGCAGTTCGGCGATCTGGGCGATGTCGAGCCGCCGCAGGTTCACCGCGTCGTCGATCGACGTGCGGAACTCTTCGGGCTGCAGGCTCAGGGCCAGCACTTCGTTCTGCGTGTCGCGCAGCGCCAGTTCGGGCGTCGAGGTCTGGAGCACCTTCTGCGGATAGCGGGGCGAGAAGCGCAGCGTGCGCCCTCCGTCCACGACCAGCTTGCCTAGTCCCATGGCGACGTTGCACACGCCGTCTTCGGGGGCTTCGTCGCCGATGGGGTAGTAGTTGATCGAACGCGCCACGCCCGAAAAGGTCGGGAAGAAAAGTCCGTTCTGCTCCGTGCCGCACACCTCCTGTATGATGACGGCCATCTTCTCCTCCGAGATCAGGTTCTGCGACGAGGAGAGGTAGGCTCTCGACGATGCGAAGTAGACCGAGGCGTATACGCTCTTGACCGCCTTGAGCAGCAGACGCAGCATCTGGTCCTCGTTGTCCACATAGGGGATCATGTAGGTCGAGTAGATGCCGGCGAACGGCTGGTAGTGCGAATCCTCCAGCTTCGACGACGACCGCACGGCCAGCGGCGTACTGACGGTCTTGATGTAGGCTTTCAGCTCGCGCTGCAGTTTGACGGGAATCGTCGAACTGACGAACTCCGAGAGTATCTCCTCGTCCGAAAACTCCTGCGAAATGATGTATTTGAGTCCGTTGTTGCGGATGAATTCGTCGAAATAGTCCGTTGCGATCACCACCGAGCGGGGAATCATGATGCGCAGGTTGTCGTGCTTGTCGTACTGGCGGTGCTTGAGCAGCATCGAGTTCATGAACGCCAGACCGCGGGCCTTGCCGCCGAGCGACCCTTCGCCGATGCGGGCGAAAGCCACCGCGTCGCTGTAGGTCTCGGTGTCGAAGCGCGCCACCACGCCCTGTCCGAGCAGGATGCGGTAGTCCTTGATGAGGTTCACGATGCGCTGGCGGTGCTCTTCGGTGGTGGCGAACTGGCTCTTGTTGCCCCGGCGGATGGCCGCGGCCAGCGGGAAGAGGCCCCGCGAGTAGAGCCATTTCGAGAGGTGGTTCTGCGAGGTGTGGTATTCGAACGCCTTGTCGGGAATCGTGGCGATCATCTCCTGCATCTGCGCCAGATCCTTGGCGCGGCCGATGACGGCTCCCGTATCGGGGTCCTTGAAGAGGAAGTCGCCGAATGCGAACTCCTTGGCGATATACTCGTGCAGCTGCGAGAGCAGCGTTTTCGAATTCTTGGCGATGAATCCGGCTCCCAGCCCGCGGGCCTGAGCCTCGAATTCGGTCTGCGACGACTGCAGCAGTACGGGCATCAGCGGGTTGTCCTCCTTGATACGGCGGCAGAGGTCGATGCCGGCGTCGCGCTTCTCGCTTTCGGGCGGGTCGTTGCGGTGGAGTACGAACCCCACGTCGGAAATCACGCCCAGCATGTTCTTCTTGTAACGGTCGTAAAGCTCCACAGCCTCCTCGTAGTTGGTGGCGAGCAGGATCTTGGGGCGTGCGCGTTTGCGCAGGATCTGCTGCTGTTCGTTGAGGGCGTCCTTCAGGAATTCGGTGTTCTGCAGCAGGATCAGCTTGTAGAGTTCGGGCAGGTAGGTCGAGTAGAAGCGGATCGAGTCCTCGACCAGCAGAATGGCCTGCACGCCGCCCTCGACGATATCCTCCTCGGCGTTCATCTTGTCCTCGACCAGCTTGATGATCGCCATGATCAGGTCGGTGTTGCCGTGCCAGCCGAAGATGTAGTCGAGTCCCGAACGGTCCTGCTCCTCGATGCGGCGGTAGATGTCCTTCGAGAAGGAGGTGAGCAGCGCCACGGGAATCTGCGGATGGCGCTCCTTGACGATCTTGGCGAACGTGAAGACGTCCAGTTCCCCCACGTTGTACATCGTCAGGATGAAGTCGAACGAATCGTCGCGTCCGAGCAGGTCCAGCGCCTCGCGCGTCGAGCTGACGCGCGTGAACGACGGCGGGTTCGACATGTTCAGGTCGAGGTACTCCTGATTGATCTGCGACTCGATATGTCCGTCTTCTTCGAGAATGTACCCGTCGTAGCTGCAGCAGACCAGCAGGATTTTGTGGATGCGGTATTTCATGAAGCGGTACTGGGGCCTGTTCCCGTCCGAAAGGGATTGTTCGAGATTCTTGTTCATCGTGTCGCCTGATTTGTTTTAACAAAAATAGAAAAAAATCCGCGAAATGAGAAACCGTGCGTTTTTACCTCCGTGCCGCCGCCCTGCCGTCTCCGTGCCGCCGCCCTGCCGTCTCCGTGCCGCCGCTCTGCCGTCTCCGTGCCGTACCCCGTGCTGCTTCCGTGCCGTACCCCGTACTGCTTCCGCACCATACCCTGTGCTGCCTCTGTGCCGTTTCCGTACCGTCTCCGCGCTGTTTCGGCGGCATCTGTTTCCATACGGCTCCGCCGGCCGGAACGGCGGCGGGGTTTGCTCGGTTCCGCAGCCGGGTCGCAGGCCCGGACTTCCGCGGCCGCCGGCGTTTCGGCGCTGAACACCATGTGCCGCCACAGGTACGGGATGCGCCCCGCGCCGGTGAAGGCCATGTTGCGGAACCCGGCTTCCCGCAGCAGGATGGCGAGCGTCCTGCGGGACCAGAATTTGATATGGCCGCCCTCCCACAATGCGCTGTAGTGGCGGTCCGCTTTGCCGGCGAGGGCGATCGAGAGGTTTTTCAGGTACCCGTGGTAAGGCGTGGTGAGTATGAAACGTCCGCCGCCGTTGGCTTCGAGGATGCTGCGGACGAAGGCGGCGAATGTCCGCGGGCTGTGAAGGTGCTCGATGACCTCCATCGAGATCACGGTCCTGAAGGGGATCTTCCGCAGTTCGGGCAGCAGCTCGCCCGTCGTCACGTCGCAGACGAAGAAACGGCCGGGATTCCCCCCCCCGTCCGATTGGCGATGGCTATGCCCTGCCGCGATGCGTCGATGCCGTAAACGTCGTAGCCCTTGCCGGCCAGATAATTTGCGGTGAATCCGTTGCCGCAGCCCACGTCCAGAATCGGGGTGCCGTCGGCCGGAAGCAGCCGCTCGATGTATTTGCAGAGGAGTTGGTGGTAGAATGCGGGCTGAGCATCGCTCCAGCCGAATTCGCTGTAGTCTGTTGTCATGGGGATCGGGGGATTGTGCGGACGCAGTTTCCACAAAGATAAACAATTTTTCCTTGCGGACAAGCGAACCGGCCGCCGCGTACGGGTCTGCGGCTTTGCGACTTTCCCGCCCGTTTCATTCCATTTTCGTTTTTTATTTCTATCTTTGTTCTGGTCTATAAAAAACATCCATGAATGAACAGTGACAAATACGTGCTTCAGGAGGTCGTCACGCCCGCGCTCGAACGTGAGTGGCTCGACCTCCCCAAGAAGATTTACAAGGGCAACCGCAACTGGGTCTGCCCGCTCGATACCGATATCCGCAAGGTTTTCGATCCGGCCCGCAACGAGCAGTTCGCCGACGGCGAAGCCGTCCGCTGGGTGGTGCGCAACCGTGCCGGCGAGGTCGTGGGGCGCATCGCGGCGTTCTACAACCGCGAGAAGGCCTCACTCGAAGAGCAGCCCACGGGCGGCTGCGGATTCTTCGAGTCGATCGACGACCAGCAGGTCGCCGACCTGATGTTCGACGCTTCGCGCATGTGGCTGGCCAGCCGCGGCATGGAGGCGATGGACGGCCCGATCAATTTCGGACAGCGCGACGCGTGGTGGGGCCTGCTGGTCGAGGGCTACGAGTTCCAGCCGCTGTACGAGAATCCCTACAACCCGCCTTATTACAAGGAGCTGTTCGAGAACTACGGATTCCGGAACTACTTCAACCAGAACACCTACATCTGGAAAATCTACGACGACGACGTGAACGCCATGGTCCACGACCGGGCCAAGCGTCTCTTCTCGACGCCGGGCTACGGTTTCCGCCAGATCGACATGTCGCGCATCGAGGAGGAGGCCGAGAACTTCCGCATCATATATAATAAGGCGTGGTCGCTCTTTTCGGGCGTGAAGCCCATGACGCAGGAGGAGGCGATGAAGATCATGGAGACGATGAAGCCGATCATCGACCCGGAGATCATCTTCTTTGCCTATTTCAACGACGAGCCGATCGGTTTCTTCATCATGGTTCCCGACCTGAACCGCATCATCGGCAAGTTCAACGGCAAATTCGGACTCATTCAGAAGCTGCGGATGCTCTGGGACCTGAAGGTCCGCAAGGCCAGCGACCGCATTTTCGGCATCATCTTCGGCATCGCCCCCGAATTCCACGGCAAGGGCGTCGAATCGGGCATGATGCGCTTCATCCTCGAAAAATACATGCGCACGCCGCGCAACCACTACAAGACCATCGAATTCGCATGGGTGGGCGACTTCAATCCGGTGATGAACCGCATGATCGAAAGCTACGTCTGCGCCACGCGCCACAAGATGCACACCACCTACCGCTACCTGTTCGACCGGACGAAGGAGTTCCACCGCTGTCCGCGTCTGGGGGTCAAACGCCGCGAATAAAACCTTAAAATCCTGATATGAAAACCACTGCATTCACCAAGTACCACATTGCCGCGGGGGCTAAAATGGCCGAATTCGCGGGATACAATATGCCCATCGAGTTCACGGGCATCAACGACGAGCACATGGCCGTCCGCGGCGCCGCCGGCGTCTTCGACGTGAGCCACATGGGCGAAATCTGGGTCAAGGGACCCAAGGCCCTCGGCCTGCTGCAGCGCATCACGACCAACGACGTGTCGAAACTCTACGACGGCAAGGTGCAGTATACCTGCATGCCCAACGGCCGGGGCGGTATCGTGGACGACATCCTCGTCTACCGGGTCGATGCCGAGACCTACATGCTCTGCGTCAATGCCGCCAACATCGAAAAGGACTGGAACCACATCTGCGAACAGGGCCGGGCGTTCGGCATGGAGGCAGGCCACGGCAAGGAGCTTTACAACGCTTCGGACGAAATCTGCCAGCTCGCCGTGCAGGGACCTCTGGCCATGAAGATCGTGCAGAAGATGTGCGACGAGCCGGTCGAGGAGATGGAGTATTACACCTTCAAAAAGATGAAGGTCGCAGGCTGCGACGCCATCCTTTCGATCACGGGCTATACCGGATCGGGCGGCTGCGAGATTTACGCGGCCAACGAAGACGGCGACAAACTCTGGAAAGCGCTCTGGGAGGCCGGCGAAGAGTTCGGACTCAAGAATATCGGTCTGGGCGCGCGCGATACGCTGCGTCTGGAGAAGGGCTTCTGCCTCTACGGCAACGACATCGACGACACCACCTCGCCGCTCGAAGGCGGACTGGGCTGGATCACCAAATTCGCCGAGGGCAAGGAGTTCATCGACCGCCCTCTGCTGGAGAAGCAGAAGGCCGAGGGCGTGACCCGCAGGCTGGTGGGATTCAAGATGATCGACCGCGGCATTCCGCGCCACGGCTACGAGATCGCCGCACCCGACGGCACGCGGATCGGCCATGTCACTTCGGGTACGATGTCGCCCTGCATGAAGGTCGGTTTCGGACTGGGCTACGTGACGCCCGAATACGCCAAGGCGGGTACGGAAATCGCCGTCGTCGTGCGCGAGAAACCCCTCCGCGCCGAAGTGGTGAAGATTCCGTTCGTTTAATCCGCTGCGGCGGGGCTGTGCCGAACAGCCGCCTGAGCCGGGCCAGTCCCGGCCGTGAAAGCGATTAGTAACTATAAAAAGCTCGTTTTATGAAAGCAAAATACCTCGGACTCGACCTTTCGAGTCCCGTCGTGGTCAGCAGTTCGCCCTATACGGCCACGGTGTCCAACATCGAACAGTGCGTGCGCAACGGTGCGGGCGCCGTGGTCCTCAAGTCGATCTTCGAGGAGCAGATCATCCGCCATGCCGCGGCCCTCGACTATGCGTCGCAGCAGGGCATGGGCGATTCGGGCGAGTACCTCGAACGTTATATCGGCGATGCCTACAAGGGTGAATTCCTCAAACTCGTCGCCGATGCGCGCACGACGGGCGTGCCCGTCATCGCCAGCATCAACTGCATAGCTTCGGCCGAAGCGTGGACCGACTATGCCGTCTCGATGGAGCAGGCCGGCGCCGCGGCGCTGGAGCTGAACATCTTCCTGCAGCCGACCGACCGTCACCGTTCGGCGCAGGAGCTGGAACAGGAGTACGCCGACGTCGTCCGCCGCGTGGCCGAGGCCGTGAAGATTCCCGTGTCGGTGAAGCTTCCCATGCGCCTGACCAACGTGCTGGCCGTGGCCGATTCGCTGCTGGCGCGCGGCGCCCGCGGCGTGGTGATGTTCAACCGCTTCTTCGAACCCGATATCGACGTGGAGCGCATGACCTTCGTGAACGGCGATCCGTTCAGCGAGCCGGCCGAACTGCGCAACGTACTGCGCAGCGTGGCGCTCTGCACGACGGCCGTGCCGCAGCTCGACGTCTCCGTATCGACGGGCGTGCACGACGGCGAAGCGGCCGTGAAGGCGCTGTTGTGCGGCGCGAACGCCGTGCAGATCTGCTCGGCGATCCACGAGAAGGGCTACGGCGTGATCGTGGACATCAACCGCTTCATCGACCTGTGGGCCGAACGCCACGGCTTCGGGTCGCTGGCCGAGTTCCGCGGGAAGATGAATTACGGCAATGCCGAAAGCGACGTCTACCAGCGCGTTCAATACATGAAATATTTCCCGCACGACGCCGAATAGCGGCGCGCGGAACCGATCTGAGGAGGTGCGTCCCGGAGACCGTTGCGGTCTCCGGGACGTCTCTTTTCGGGCCGTTCCCGCCGCCGGGGCATGCGGAGCGGATTTTTTCATTCGTCAGGCAAAAACATCTTTTGCGGGTTACGTATTCGGAGCCGGATATGTGTTCTTAATATAGGCGTCGTTACGGCGGCGCCTCTGAACCGACCGAAACTCAACAAACCTTAAAATTAAAACGAATGAAAAGAATCTTGACTCTGATGTTCGCCGCTGCGACCGTTTTCGCTTACGGATGCAGCGACAACTTCGACGATTCGGCCCTGTGGAAGGACATCGACGGGATGTACAAGAGCCTCAACGAACTCAAGGCTCAGGTCACGACGATGCAGCAGCAGCTCGACGCGCTGGCCGCAGTCGTCAGCGGCGGTGCCGTCACCTCGATCACGCAGGATGCCGACGGGCACTATGTCCTCAGCTACAAGGATGCCGACAACGTGGAGCACACGATCGACATCGCGACCATGGACGACGCCAATACCCAGCCGATCATCGGCATGAAGGCCGACGGCGAAATCTACTATTGGACCGTCACCACGGGCGGCAAGACCTCGTGGCTGCTCGATACCGACGGCGCCAAAATTCCC
>UMGC01011644.1_pt1 | contig 15625 bp, 9 predicted proteins | sample 1965151 | NCBI WGS metagenome assembly UMGC01 (sample SAMEA4836061, study PRJEB28245) | human gut metagenome | biome: gut microbiome; material: fecal sample | place: Denmark | collected 2008 | reverse complement strand
GAGGAAGCGTGCGAGTGTCATGCCGGGACGCAGTACCGCCAGTCGGTGAATCACGGTGCGCCCGGTGGCAAAAGCAGGCTCCTGTGCGCTGACAAGAATGGATGCAACCGGATAGCGATTCGGGCCGTGCCCCCAGGATTCGTCCAGCAGGGCTTCTGACTGCTCTGCGAGGAATCCAACAATGGTGTAGGTACGAGTTTCCACTGTACCGTCAACAGGGATGATGGCCAGCGTTACATTTTCGCCGATGTCAGCTTCCATGCGCAGCTTCGACAGTACGCTTGGTTCCAGCGCGATCTCACCAGCATGCTCCGGCATACGCCCCTCAGTAATGCGGCGGTTCAGCATCGCTGCTCCTTCAGGGCTGTCATAGCCAATGGCGACAGTTGAATCCTGCACCATGCCGGAGACATACAGTTCCGTCATACGGCTGAAATAGCCGGTCTGCATCAGTTGGTCATGCGTAGCTGGCTTGTCGTAGAGAACAACATCTGCGTAGCCGACACTTTCAGCAACCCTTACCTCACGGCGAGCCAGCAGACCATCCACGCACAGGCACAATGCCGTGACGAGGAAAATCGAAAGGAAGATACCCGCTGCCAGAGCAAGATAGCTCTTCCGGTTTGCACGGAGACCTGCGCTGGCAATCCGGTTGATGGTCAGGCGCTTCATGCGTTTACCACCCCGGTATCGCGGGCAATGTGCCCGTCTTCCAACTGGATGATACGCTCTGCCTGTTCAGCGACATTGAGATCATGGGTCACCAGAACCAGCGTAATGCCCAGTTCATGGCTTACCTGACGCAGCAGAGTCAGCACCTCACGTCCGGACTTACCATCCAGATTGCCGGTGGGTTCGTCAGCAAACAGAATCGCAGGCTTGTTTGCCAGTGCGCGGGCGATGGATACGCGCTGCTGCTGACCACCGGACATAGCACCAGGCAGATGGGACAGACGGTCGCGGATGCCCAGCATATCCACGATCTGATCGAGGTAAGCTTCGTCAGCCTTACGTCCATCCAGCATGACGGGCAGCAGGATGTTCTCCCAGCCGGTCAGTTCACGCACCAGATTGTAGCTCTGAAACACAAAGCCAAAACGGCGGCGACGCAGCACGGACAGCTGGTTATCCTTGTAATCGTAGAGGTTCTTCCCCTGATAGATGACGCGCCCCTTGCTGGGGGTGTCCAGGCCGCTCAGCAGGTGCAGCAGAGTAGACTTGCCACTGCCGCTGGGGCCGGTGATGGCGGTAAAGCTTCCCTGCTCGATGGTCAGATCCACATTGTCAAGAGCGAATACCTTATTCTCGCCCGCCTGATAGATTTTACTCAGGCCTTCGCAACGGATAATTTCCATACAAATTGCCTCCTTCACGAGTCGGAACGACGTCCGTTCCCCCTTACAGCTACACTTTATCAGACGAACCTTACTTTCAGGTGACTTTTACCTTACGATTTCGTAAGGTTGAAAAAGATACAAGGGGACGCTGCATGTACAGTGTCCCCTTAGGAATATGTTCTGATCATCTTCATCAGCGGAATGGAGATTGTCATTTTGAGTCCCTTTGCGGTGTTCTCTGCACTGATCGTGCCATGATGCCGCCAGATGATCTCCCGCACGATGGCAAGGCCAATGCCTGCGCCGCTGCTGGGAGAACCTTCCGCCCGGTAGAAACGCTCAAACAGATGCGGCAAATCCTTACCAGATGCACCGCCGCCCTCATCCTCCACAGTACAAAAGAAAGCCGCCTCCGTTGTTTCCATGCGGACATGAACCGTACCACCCTCGGGCATGTGCTCGCAGGCATTCTTCAGCAGATTGGTGAAAGCTTCGCTCAGCCACTTTTCGTCACAGCGGATGATGGCATTGCCGATGACTTCCACAGTACAAGCCGGGAATGTGGCGGAAAGCCCTGCCCAGCATGAACGGATGATACTTGCAACTTTCTGCTCATCATAAGTAAACTCATAACCGTCTGCACAGAGGCGTTCCAGCCGCAGCAAGGACTGGATCAGGCGCTCCATGCGTTCAATCTGTGTGAGTTGCTGAGATAAGTGGAAACTTTCGTCCATCTCGCAATATAGGCGCAAGGAGGCCAGCGGCGTTTTCAGCTGGTGGGAAATATCCGCCGTCAAGTCACTGGTGCGGCGGCCTTCCTCTGCCTGCCGCTCCTTTGCCAACAGCAGACGTTTTTGAAGCTCGGCAATAGCATTATGCAGCGGTGCAAGCGAATCCTCCTGGACGGAGAATTCAAGAGGTGCGCCGTTGCCAACGAGGAAGTCCTCCGCCTGCTCTGCCAGCTTCCTGATCCTCCGGCGCTGCCTCAAAAACAGCGCAACCAGCACCAGCAGCGCGATAGACAGGGCGATCACCACAATAGTCAGGCCAACCATTGATATCCCACCCCGCGAATTGTCTTGATGTGCTGCGCGCCGATCTTTTCCCGCAGGCGGCTGATGTGCACGGACAGCGTGTTATCGTCCACAAACTTTGCACCATCATCCCAGAGCACATCCAGCAGCTGCTCGCGCGTCACAATCGAACGATTGCTGACGAGCATATTCAGCACTTTGTACTCAGTCAGCGTCAAAGGGATAATCTCGCCATCGCGGCGCACCTGCATGTGGGACGGGTCGATCTCCAGTTCACCGGAGGTTGTGATAGGTGCAGGAGTATTCCGGCGCAGCAGCGCGCGGATGCGGCTGAGCAGTTCCATCATACGGAAAGGCTTGGTTACATAGTCGTTGCCGCCTGCATCCAGACCGCGTACCACATCGAACTCCTCATCCTTGGCGGTGAGGAACAGGATGGACGTTGTGATGCCCTGATCGCGCCATTCCTGACACAGGGATACGCCATTGCCATCGGGGAGGGTGACGTCAAGGATGATCAGGTCAATATAGACAGAGAAGTTCTGTCGAGCCTCCGCAGCATTGGCTGCAGTGGTAACGGAATAACCTTCACGGGTAAATAACTCCGTCAAGCCATCGCGCAGGGCGGCATCGTCTTCGACAAGAAGGATAGTGGACATAGTGGCTGCTCCTGATTAGCAAGTATTCTGCCTATATTGTATACAGAACAGAGGGGCACGTCAACCGGCTGTTGATAAGAAATGTGTATTTCACGGCGAAACACCCCTTGACAAATCGAATCACGCAGCAACACTGTTGTAACGTTTACGCAACATATATGCAGCTCTTCTGGATGTCTGTCAAGACATTAGTGTTACATATATTAGCTCCGAAAATGCTAAAGTGAAAGCTTTGGGTCCCAATTGCTGCGCCATAAATCTTAGACGAGGAAAACCACATCTCCTACGAACGGATATCATACAAAAAAGGCATCCGCCCCTTAAGGGTGGACGCCCGGGATTTGCTCGATAAGAGCTATCACCCTACCATTGGCTTAATGCTTCTCAGCTTTATGTGTCGCCAATGTTTTCCCCGCATTGCTCTTGGTGCTCTTAGAAGAGCTCTTCGATGCAAGGGCTTTTGCAGCCTTGCCAACCTTGCCGCCATGATGAACCGCCATGCAAGCACATCCTTCCTCAATCAGCCAGCATTTCTGCGAGATCGGCGAACATACACCGCTTTGTCAAGAGCTTCATCATTCATGCACCCGTACGCCTTGTTGTAGTGTAGCGGAAGCCTCCTGTGATACTCACTGAGCGCGTCGGGATGGGCAAGCGTGTATCTCGTCACCTCTTCATACTCCCAATGCGGTATCTCGCGTTCAAGACTCTGCAGCATGATACGCTTGGATAGATCCCGATAGCGTGGATCGTCTCTCATGCGCTCCAGGATAACCAAGGAGAGATACTGATGGGTTTTGAACAAGAAATGTTTGCGAACCCACCCCTTGGGAACCAGCAGAATTTTACGACTGCCCACTCTCCAAAATGGTTCTTGTGACCATGCCCAGTCATGTTTTTCGCGATCCCATGAACGGATCTCGTGGTAGCCATCTGGCTCAATACCATACCGCTGCATTTGATCCGCTGTGAATTGGGTCAAGATGCGCCGTAGAATATTGGTGAGCAGATCACTCATGCAGTCTTCGGCAAAGTCTTGGACGAATACAGGAATGTCTTGAACGCAAGAAATGGTCGGAATCTTTGTTGCCAGATCGCAGAGGTCCTTCAGACTGTCCCTCATGCCTTCAGTTGTTTTTCCTTTTCCGTTGTGGCCATTTCCATAGCCCAACTTCGTCTCGTTCACTTCATGCGCCTCATCAAACACTGAGGAGTTGTTCCAGCGTGAAGTCCGCATGTCAGCGTACATCTGATCCGCGAAGTCTGCGATTATCTCTGCTGCTTCACGGCTAAGCGGATCTCTACCGCGTTCAATCAGACACGGATCGATAAACAGTTCGGTGTCCGCATCAGTTGTGATATCAACGAAATCGATATCTTCGTGGCCTTTGGGGATACGCAAGTAGGTGGTTACATACATATAAACCGCCCCTTTCGATAAATAATAATCTATAGGGACATGTGGCTTGGGTGAAACGCTCAGTCATTCTTCCTTTCCGACGACTTTGGTCTTGAAATCAGCCTCGAATCGTGGTAAACTCAATGTGCCGCATTGATGAAGTACCATTCGCTGTGCTTTGTCGTCTTGAGCACCGAGGGAACTCGGTGTTTTTTCGATTCCCCAGCCACATGGAGCATGTGCTTGCCAGCCTTCCTGCCGAAGATCTACTGGTCAGAAGTCATTATACATCAGTCGCCTCCCAAAAGCAAGCGCCAAAGTGATTTTTTCACTTTCGCAAGTTCTGCAATCTCAAATCATGGCATTTTTTCAGTCTTTCCCTATTGACTTTCGTGAATTATTCACGTATAATATGTAAGGTTGCAATATTAACTGAAGGAGTGATAGCGTGCTCATTAGCTTTACCGTAAGCAACTTTCGATCCTTTGATAAAGAAGAGCGGTTTTCGATGGTCGCAGGAAAAGCACGAAACTTTTCAGAGCGTACGAATCGTATCTCAAGTGCCAATGTAAAACTTATCAAATTCAAGGCAGTATACGGGGCTAACGCCTCAGGAAAATCTAATCTGGTTCGAGCTATTGACTTCATGCAGCATGCAATGCTGCACGGTATTCCAGCAAATGCTGCGATGGATTATTGCCGCGTATCTGATAACAATGCTGAACGGCCGTCAACCTTTGCCGTGGAAGTTGTCCTCAATAACATCAGATATATCTACGGCTTTGAAGCAGTTTTGAATTCAGGCCTATTCACAAAAGAATGGATGTATGAGGTTCGTCGGCAACACTGCAGAACAATTTTCTATCGGGATGTCCAAAAGGGTACCTACGATGTTGCATCATACATGGAAGACTCACAACTTGCTGATAGGCTGAGCTTCTACGCCGACGATATCAAGAATGACGGAAGCATCTTGTTTTTACGGGTCATGAATAAGAACAAAGATGCACTGTATGATACCTATCCTATCTTGGCACCATATAGAACTGTCTACCGCTGGTTCCGATTCAAACTGAGCGTGAATTATCCCGATGAACCCATTACCCAGTATACATACTTCTTCGATAGCGAAGGTAGTGCTGCCGCAGAGGAATTACTCGCTCGCTTTGATACCGGTATATCTAAGGTTCAAGTATGTGATGAACCGACAGAAAAGCTGATAGCGCAATTCCCCAAACGTCTTTGGTCAGATCTTGTTGAAAGCCTTACCGAACAAAAAAGGCGTTATGAAGAACAGCATCAGGAACGGATTCCTGCTATCATTCTACGGATGCAAGAAGATCATTCCATGTATATCTTCGAACTAATCGAAGAAGAGGTTCGCTGTAAAACACTTAAGTTCCAGCATAAACATGGGCAATCACTGTTTTCGCTAAAAGAAGAGTCCGATGGCACTATTCGCTTGTTGGATCTTTTGGAAGTACTGCTCGCAAACAATTCTGATATGGTCTACGTTATCGACGAAGTAAGTCGCTGCCTCCATCCGTTGCTTACTAAGAAGTTTATCGGGGATTTCCTTGCGCTTGCTGCAGAACGGAATATCCAATTAATCGTGACTACACATGAGGCAGATCTCATGGACTTGGATCTGCTCAGGCAAGACGAGATTGGTTTCGTTGGCAAACGAGACGAGGACGGAACATCTAAGATATTTGGCCTTGATGAATTCGGCGCTCGTTTCGACAAGCGAATTCGCAAAGCATATCTGGATGGAGAGTATGGTGGAATTCCAAAGTTATCCAATGGGAAGCTGGTTCCTCACATGTGATGTTGCTCTGTAACCAAATAGTCATGCCCGCTTTATTGTAAGAAATAAAGCGGGCATGATTGCATCTTCAACTCAGTTGTAGCAATGGTTCAAGTTACCCCTGCATATTTTCAGCCTTCTTGACGAAATAAAGAAATCCGAACCCGTTTCCAACCGGAATCAGGTTCGGATTTCTCCTGTGAAGTGGAGCATAGCGGATTCGAAGCGGAGAACGCACTTCCCATTGCGTCACAATCAGTACCATATGGTAACATTCTGAAACCAAAATCAGCATTTGCAGCTTAACAAATCACATTGAATACCACTCCGTTGTGGGTACAATTGTGGGTACGCATCGTGGTGCAGTGTCGAGGAAACACAGACAATATCCAAGTTTCCGGCTAACCTATAATGAACTCATTGAACAGTTTGGGGCGATAAAATTTGAAAAGTGCTGATTTGTTTTGTGATGTTTGTATCTGTGCATTTGTGATTTGATGAAAATTTGCACCACAAACATCTAACTCCGTTTAGTCTGGAAATATTCTCAATGTAAATTTCCGAACAAAATGTTGGCTCTGCCGACTTTCTTCTTTTCCAAAGTCAGCAGAGCCAATAGATTTCATCAGAAAAGATAATCAGGCGAAGTCTGCGCCAGCATTACCCTCTCGTCCGCCAAAACCCTTGCACAATATTCATCACGCTGCCCAGCAAAAAGCCACCCAGCGCAATCGCCGCCAGCGTCAGGCTGTTCACAGCGGTCGAGTTACCCTTCTCCAAGTCAGAGAACCAAACATAGCCCATTAAATCCGCACGCCCTGTCAGCACACGGCAGAAGCACAGCGTCGTCAGCACCACATTCAACAGCAGTGCTGCATCCCGCAGAATGCCGTCTTTTTTACGCAGCATCAGCAGCAAATCCAGCAGGATTGCCGCACCGCTCATGAAAATGATTGCGCCCATATTACCCAGTGGATATGCCATCGCTGAACTAATCGCCGTCAATGCAGCTGCCCCTGCCGTCAGAACCACATGAAGAATCAGGAAAATTTTCTGTTTCATGCCGTGCGTTCCTCCTTCTTTTTCGCCATTATGCTGATGCAGCATATCGCCACGTAACCCAGCAATCCTGCGCACGCTGCCGCAAAGCCGCCTATTTTCGCCGTCCGATAGCTGACACGCCACCAGTTGCTGACTTCCACCATTTTTGCTGATGTGTTCACTGCATTCATGCGGTTGCTGTTCGCCAGCACATACAGCGTATGATGCACCGCTTCTTTCAATCGGCGGAGAATTTTAGCATCGCCGCCAAGGGTGTTTCCATCGTGATTGAGATAAGCGTACCATTCTTCTTTGATGTCTACGGAGTCGAAATTCGTTGTTCCTGCCGCAACAGATTCTTTCCACGTCATATAGGTTGCCGGATTCACCAAATCAGTCACGATGTACCCCTGAAATCCCCATTCGCCGCGCAGGATGCCATCAATCAGTCCTTCATGCGCACTGACGTAGGTTGTGCCGATGCGGTTAAACGCAGTCATCGTCCCCAGCATTCCGTTTTCAAAGGCAATCTGGAAGCTGCGCAATTCCAGTTCGCGTGCCTTCTGCTCCGTCATGAAGGGCGCCACGCCATTGCGGTTTGTTTCCTGATCATTGAATGCAAAGTGTTTGCCGGCTGCAATCAATCCCTTGCTGTACGCACCCTGCGCATACGCCGCGGCAAGGAAACCGGACAGCACCGGATCTTCCGAATAGTATTCCACGTTTCGACCGCAGCAGGGTGTGCGATGCAGGTTCAGTCCCGGCCCCCAGATAATCGACAGCCCGTTGAAAAGGCTGTCATTGCCGAACAGTGTCCCGATTGCCTGCGCAAGCTCCTTGTCAAACGACGCGCCCACCAGCTGCGGCGTGCCCATGTCATGCACCTCGTAACCCGCATTGGGGTCTTCCGGCGAAACGTACCACGGCGAATTGGCGTCCGATACGTTGGAAATACTGCTGAGGAAGCCCACTGGGCCGTCATTGGCAAGCGTTCCGCCTAAGAAACCAACAGACGGAATATCCAGATAAATCATGTTTCCGGTCGAAACAAACTCCGCCGCTTCCTGAATCGTCAACTGGTCGAGCAGTTTCTCCCAGCGCGGGTCATCGTAGGCTGCCCCCTTCATATCCGCAAAGGACATGCCGTTATCCGCTCCCCAGATAATGTCCGATACGTCGTCATCCGTATGGATGGTGTAAAAATCGTTTTTGAGCGTCGCAAGCATTTCCGCCGTGGCCGTAAGATTCTCGTAGTTTTTCGGCCATGTGCCTGCCCAATCGCTGCGGCTCAGGTATGTTACTGTGCCGGGCTGAAAAGCATTGAAATCCGCATCAGCAAGCTGATTGGATACCTGCACGCCAGCCTTCGTAACGGCAAACGTCGTCGTATCACATTCCGCGAGCGTCCATGTTTTCACGCACGCGATGTCGCCCTGACCATCCAAGCGCTCCGCATATCCCTGCGCCGTCAGAATGCTGTTCAGCGCTTCATGTGCACCGCAGCCAACTGCAAAGTAATATTCCCCCGCATCCAGCAGATAGGTTTCGCGGTCAGCATCATAGCTGGTCATGTTCTGCATATCTGCCGTGATGGTCAGCGTTTCGCTTTCCCCGGCAGCAAGCAGTTTCGTTTTGCCGAAATCCAGCAGCTGCACTGCACTCTTTTCCAGTCCGCCCACATAGTAGGGTGCTTGCATATACAGCTGCACCGTGCTTTTCCCCGGGACACTGCCCGTATTCGTCACCGTTACAGCTGCCGTCACCGTTTTGTCCTGCTGCGACACCGTCACCGCATCCAGCGTCTGCCGAAATGTCGTGTAGCTCACGCCATAGCCAAATGGATATGTTACCTCTTCGCCATAATTCCAGCCAGCTGCAGAATCAAATGCCCCCACTGTGGAATCCGCATTGCCCTGCCCCATCACAGCATCCGCATAGCGGGTCTCATAGTAGCGATAGCCCGTGTAAATGCCCTCCGCTTCGATGAGATAGTAATCCGCGCGGTCTGTCACCGTGTCAAAATATTCATCTGCATTTGCGAAAGTATAGATGCCGAAATTCGCCATTGCGGGCGATGAAACAGAGTTCGACGCATACACATCCGGCAGCGCCCCCAACGGATTCGTTTCGCCGCAGAGGATGGATGCAATGCCCAGCGTACCGTAATTGCCGGGGAAACCAATCCACAGGATAGCGTCAATGCCGTCATCCGCCGCCAATTCACCGATTTCCATCGGATTCGCCGTATTGAGCAGCACAACCACACGGTGGAAGTTTTCCTTCGCCAGTGCAAGGAGCGCCCGCTCGTCATTCGTCAGCGCCAGCGCATTCCGCGCGCCTGTCTGCGGGTCAATGCCCGTTTCACTAGGATAGTAGTCCGCTGCCTCTGTGCCGCAGCGTCCCAGCACAACAATTGCCGCATCCTGATACGCTGCAAAACCGTTTCGATAGTCCGAATCTGCCTTCTGGATTTCCTCCACGGTCGCCTCCGCCGTTACCAGCTTCGGTTCATTGCCTGGCAGGACACCCACAAAACTCGGCGAGAGTTTATTGGCGTTGTTGTACACCTTGTTCTTGCATACTTTCGTATAGGTCTCCCGCATCTGCTCATTCACTTGGAAGCCTTTTTCGATGAGTGCATCCCCCAGCTTCACGTTTTGTCCCGGTTTTACTGCACAGCCGACGCGCGCCCCGAAATTCATCTTTGTTTCCGCGCAAACGCCCAGCAATGTCACAGCGCTGCCCTTTTCCAGCGGCAATGCGCCATTGTTTTTCAGCAGCACACTGCCTTCTGCGCTGAGGCGTTCGCCCATTGCGCGATGCGCTGCAATCAGCTCATCCGTGTTGGCGTAATCCGCCACATAGGTCGTATACAGTGCATCGTCCGATTCCGAGACCTCAACAACAGCAGTCTGCGTTCCCAGATAGCTGTTGACCATATTGCGATTCTTCTCCAGTATCGTGCCCGCGCTATTCCCGATGAGCATCACGCAGACCCCAAGGCAGCTCAATCCGCACCAGAATTGTTTGGTTTTGAACATGCTTTTTCTCTCCTTCTGCCCGTTTTGCGCATACACAGATGCCCTGCCTGCTGGAAAGCACATCAGGCAGGGATATCTATGACGCTTGGTTATACTTGCGCTTTCACCTGAACCACCTGAATGCTGCTGCGATTCTTCCTGCAGCGCCGTACAATCAGCAGTACGCCTGTCACTGTCACCACCAGCACCGCAGCATCAGCGCAAATCATCCAGATTTGCCACTCTGGCAGCACATTGCGGATTTCCGTCTTTTCGCTGAAGCCATTCATCGCCGCGCTGTTGACAACCGTATACAGGATGTTATGCGATGCACGGCGCAGGCTGTTCACCAGCGTTGCATTGTTTTCAATGTCATCAATCCAGTAAACCGTTTTATCACTGTTCAGCCACAGGTCGCCGCCGTTTTGCAGCCCCATGTCAATCCACATGTAACCGCCGTTCGCTGTCGCATAGTCTGTCACAACAATTCCGCGGAAGCCCCATTCGCCGCGCAAAACATCCTCCAGCAAATCTTCATTTGCACCGCACCAGATGCCGCCGATGGAGTCAAATGCCGCCATCATGCCATGCGCATCCGCTTCCTTGACGCAGATTTCAAAGGGTGTCATGTACAGTTCGCGCAGCACCTGCTCCTGACAGAAGGTTGCAATGCCATAGCGCCGATCTTCCTGATCGTTCAGCACCAAATGTTTGAGGTAGACATACATGCCTTTGCTTTGTGCGCCGCGAACCTCCGCCGCACAGATTTTCCCCGACAAGAAGCCGTCTTCGGAGTAGTACTCAAAGTTGCGTCCGCCATAGGGCGTACGATGCGTCCCTGCCCCCGGCGCATACCAGCCCTGAACGCCCGACTTCAAGCCATCTTCACCAATGCACTCGCCCATCTGCTCCACCAGTTCCTGATTCCATGTGGACGCAAGCACCACCGCAATCGGATAGCCCATGCAGTGCGCACTGCCGGAAATCAATTCATCCGAAATACCTGCCGGGCCATCCTGATCGTTGGAAACAGGCTTGGAAATGCTCAGCAGCTGTGCCGTCTGCCAGCCGCCCAGCCGAACCATGTTCATCATTTCTTCGACCGTCAGGCAGTCCAGCACATTTTCCCATGCCGGATCGTCGTATGCCTTGCCGCGCATGGTAATCAGCTTGATACCTTTGCCCGAACCTGTCGTCGGCATAACGGCGTTCGGGTCGTCAGCGTAATGATTTTCCTGACTGTCCTGCAGCAGCTGGTCGCTCGCCTTCATGGTATGTTTGCCCTTTTTATCCGTCTTGCCATAGAAGCTCGGCCATGTGCCATCCCAATCACTGCGCGTCAGATAGACATACTTGCTGTCATAGTACGTCATGCTGCTGTAATCAAACTGATTGCTGATAGCCGTTCCCGTTGCGCTGTCCACTGCGCAGGTCGTTGTGTCCAGTTCCTGCTGCACATAGGATGCTGTCATGGCAGCATTGCCCGCATCATCCATGCCGTCTTCAATCGTGCAGCCTTTTGCCGCCAAGATGTTGTTGACTGCATCGTGTGCATTGTCCGCCACGGTAAAGTAGTACGTTCCCGCATCAACAATGTAGGTGCGCGCATTGATTCGGTCATACGCACGCAGCTCTTCTTTTGGCACAGTCAGCGCAACCGTCTCTGTTTCGCCCGGCAAAAGCAGGCGCGTTTTGCCGAAACCGCACAGCTCCACCGATGCCTTCTCTACCAGATACTGCTTATCATAGTCCGTATAGGGCGATTGGAAGTAGATCTGAACAACTTCCTTGCCCGCCACAGCACCTGTATTGGTGACATCCACAGAAACAGCAAACTGATTTTCCTCTTCCGTCAGCTTGAAATTGCTGTATTCAAAGGTTGTGTAGCTCAGTCCGTAGCCAAAGGGATACAGCACTTCCTTGCCATAGTTCCACGCCTTGTTGTCCGAAGCGCCCTTTCTGCTGTCTGCATTTCCCTGCCCCAGTACCGTATCCTCATAGCGCGTTTCATAATAGCGATAACCGACGTAAATTCCTTCGCCATAAACCACATAGGTATTCTTCGCGCCCACGCTGTTATAGCCGTTTTCCACGCGCCCATAGCCGAAATTTTCAAACGCAGCTGAGCTTTCCGCGCTGTAAGCATAGGTATCCACCAGCCGTCCAGACGGGTTCACCGTACCATTCACGGCACGCGGAATCGAAATCATTCCCTGCTGACCGGGGTAGCCCACCCAAAGTGCCCCTTGAATATGCTCATATTCATTGAGCCAGCCCAATTCAACCGCGTTTGCGATGTTCAGCAGCACAATCACGCGGTCAAAATGCGCATTGATGTATGTCAGCAGCGCCTGCTCATCCTTGCTCAGAGAGACCTCTTTCTCTGCGAGGTCTGTCGCCTCATGCGCAGGGCGCGAGAAGACAAAAATCGCTACATCGCCATATGCTGCAAAAGACTTTTCCACCTCCGCAGAGAAATCATCCGGCTTGACTTCTTTGGGAATTTTCAGGCCGCTGTCTTGATACATCGTCCACAGCGTTTCATTCACATCGAAGCCTTCCTGCGTGAATGCTTCCTTCAAGCTCTGCACGTTTGTCTCGTCAATGGCGCCGGAACCGCCGCCGCCATAGCGGAACTGCGTTGATGCCTGACCAAAGATGCTGATTTTCGCTCCCTTTTGCAGCGGCAGTGCATTCTGGTCGTTTTTCACCAGCACAATGCCCTCCGCCTCAATCTGCCGGCTGATTTCCGTTTCATGCGCCAGCAAATCTGCCTCCGTTGCAAAGGCGCTTTTGAAGTAATCGCTGTCACCCGAAGTATCCAGATTCACGGTTGCTACGGTTTGATGTCCCAGCGAACGAGTAATCAGCGAGCTGTATTTGAGCAGCACCACGTTGAGCGTGATAATGCCCACCATCAGGAGCGCCAGAAGGCTTCCCCAAATTCCAGCAAAGAGCTTGTTGCTCATTTTTTTTATGAGGCTTTTTGATTTTCTGTTTCTGCTCGTCCATCTTCAAGCGCTTCCTCTCTGTCTTCCGCTTCAGAATTTCCAAGTTCTCATACTGTTTCGGCCGCATTGGGAATTGGAATCAGTATGTTGAGGATGAAGGTATCCCCTTCCGTGGTCGTGCTGGCATAACCGCCGTATTTCTCCGTTGTCGCACGAATGCTGCGCACGCCGAGGCCGTGATTATGTGCGTCCTGCTTTCTCGTCAGCAGCTGCCCATCAGCGGTATGCACTTCCCCGTCAAACGTATTCTCAATGAGAATTTGCATCATGCTGCTGACGATGGCAATCTTGACGCTGATAATCTGCCTCTTTTTGTCGGGAATGCGCTCTACTGCCTCCACTGCGTTGTCCAGCGCATTGCCAATGATGCAGACCAAGTCCAGCGGATTCATGAAGTTCAGTTGTTCTCCATGTGCTGCACACATCCAGTTGATGTCGTTCATGCTGCAATACAGGCTTTTGTCGCGCAGCACAGTATTGAGCACCTCGTTGCCCGTATCAATGCTGTTATCGTAAACCTCTATCATTTTTAGGATTTCATGCCCATATCGCTTCGTCAGTTCACCCGTTCCGTCCTTCTGCGCCATCAGCACCGTCACCTGATGTTTCATGTCGTGGCACTTGCGGTTAATCAGGTCAATGTTGTCACGAGTCAAGCGGAATTGCTGCTCATGCACATGCAGCAGCTCATGGCTGACCGCCAGTTCCGCCTGCGCAAACAGCTGCTTCTGATGCGTATATTCCAGCGCCAGAATCAAGCAGCAGAACGCAATCGCATACCACTGGCAGAGCTGGAGCATTCGGCGCACGGTCTCGACTTCAAATGCCATGCATGCATTCGGATCAGCGGTATGTTTGCATTCATAGCTCAGAAACACCTGCACCGTCAGGCACAGCAGCGTCATCGGAACAATGCCCCAGCTTGTCACATAGTAATGCCCTGTGTGTGCCATTTTTCTGCCCCAGAAAAACCAGATGCATGCATACACCAGTAAGCTGATGGTGCAGTACGCCAAATTCATTTGCGCATTGCTCACGAAAATGAGAATGTACACAGAATTGGCCAGATGCTCCGTCAGTGATGCCAGCAAAGCGCACTGAAATGCTTCTCGCCAGCTAATCTGGCAGTAGCTCATAATGACCAGCATATTCACCAGCGGCAGCACAAAATACCACACAACCGGCAGTGCGCCATCCACGGCGGTAGAGGAAGCCAGCATCCCCAGCAGCAGAAATCCAGCCGTCGCCGCACTGCCTTTGAGGCACGCCATTTTTCTCTTTTCCAGAGAATGTGAGAACACCAGCGTTGCAAGCCCAAGCCAGCAAATGTACTGCACACCCACTGTATATAGGCTTTTCAGCCAGTCCAGCAAGCCCGTCATGCTGCACTTCCTCCGCCGTCGTTATTGACTATTACTTAAAGAACACCAACAGGCAGTTGTACAAATCCACAATCCAAGCTGCATAGTTGTGTGCACCGTCTTCCAGCACCACCATTGCGCTGTTTTCGCCGTCCACAAACTTGTTGCTCATACTCTCCATCAGCTGATTGTAGATTTCGTAATGCTCTTCAAAAGCAATGTCCTCCACGCCGTTGCCGTTATACCAGAAGTTCAGGGTGTAATCCGCATATTTTTCTTCCAGCATCGTGCGGAAAAGCGCTTCATCCGTCAGCGAGCCCGACCATGAACCGCACCAGCCGATGACATCAAAATTGCGCATCAGGACTCCGTGGAAGGAAGTTACTGAACCCATCGACAGGCCGCAGTACGCCCGATGGTCGCGCGTTGCAATCAGGTTCTCTTCACTGACATCTTTGTTTGCATAGGTCAGGTATTTGCTTTCCACCGCAGGAATGATATTGTTCCGAAATTCGTCGCCAAAGTACCATGTATACAGACCCGACATGGAATTATAGTGCGATTCGCCAATCTGCGCACAGACGGCATCAATCTGCTCCTGCGTCGGCTCAACGCCCTCGACGTCAGCATAGAACGTCGGCGTAACCACAATCAGCGGCTCACACAAGCCGTCCTCAATCATGTGATCCAGCACGCGCATCGTCGTTTTGCCATGTGTACGGTCGCTCAGCTCCATCAGCCAGTAGTTCTCGTCATCACCGCCACCATGCATCAGATAGAGGATGTTGTAGCTCTTTTCCGGCTTCTAAAAATCCCCGCGTACCAGCAAGTCCGAATTTCTTGTTGGCGCTTGCGTCAGCACACGGGGATTCTTTTTGTGCTGCTTCACCGCAGCACAGGTGAATTGGGATTACTTCACAATGTCAGCCCAGACCGTCGCGTTTTCGAGGATGTAG
>UMGC01056951.1_pt1 | contig 15768 bp, 17 predicted proteins | sample 1965151 | NCBI WGS metagenome assembly UMGC01 (sample SAMEA4836061, study PRJEB28245) | human gut metagenome | biome: gut microbiome; material: fecal sample | place: Denmark | collected 2008 | reverse complement strand
AGCAGCTCCTGCAGGGTACCGGCCAGCCGCTTTTCGTCCTCCACGATGAGTATGCGCATGGCGCACCTCCTTTGTTGATGTGAGTTTACGGCGCGGCCTTACAGCCCCGTCTCCGCGATGGTCAGCAGCTGCGCCAGAGACGCCTCCTCCATGCGGTAGATGGTCGTCTCGCCGTCCAGCGTCACATAGCGGCCGCCGTCGCCGGTGGGCAGACCCACGGCCAGCGTCAGCGCCTTGTCCGCGCCGGTATCGGAGAGATAATTCATGGCCAGCGTCAAGGCGGGCTCATCCAGCCCGCACACGGCGGCGGCGCCCTCCGCCGGGTCATAGTCCACGCAGGCGGTGACGGTCAGTGCGCCCAGTTCCTCCACCAGCGCGGCGGTCTGGGCGGTGACATCCCGGTTGGCGCTGCGGCGGACGCCGTCTTCATCGGTGAGGAACGCCACGGTGTGCTCCGGCGTCAGGATGGTGACGCTGACCACCTGCTCCGGCGCGATCACCGGCAGCTGCGGCAGCACCGCCATATCGTAGATGCTGCGGCTGAGCAGCGCCTTGCTCTCGGCGGAGGCGTACAGCACCCGACCGTCCGGCGTGAGGACGTACCAGCGGCCGTCGGTGGCCTCCTCGCCCACATAGTAGGTGGCGTCCTCCCCGTCGGCGGTGACGGTGATGTATTTGGCAGGCGTTTCCAGCCCGTAGACGGACAGCTCCTGCCCGTCGGTCACAGTCTCGCCGCCGTCCAGCGCCGCGGGCAGCGCCAGCAGCTCGTCCATGGCGCTCTGCTCCAGCGGGAAGGTGGGGTTGTCGTGCCAGATCCAGCTGCCCTCCTCATCCTTTTCAAAGCGCAGCGTCACGTCGCCGTCGCACAGGGTCAGGCCGGTGATGCCCTCCACCGGCACCGTCTGGGTGGCGGCGTCCTTCCGCTCCGGCTCCGTGTTCTTATGGCCGCAGGCGGACAGCAAAAGCGTCAGCCCCAGCGCCAGCGCCGTCAGGCGCAGCAGTCGTTTCATACGCATATCTCCTTTTCGGGTAGTTCCGTATAGAAGTATAGCAACTTCCGGCGGAAAAGGAAAGAACATTTCGTAAATCTTTCCTTTTCCGCCGCTGCGTGGTATACTGAGAAAAAATCACTTCCCAAGGAGGGACGCTATATGTCCGAGACTATCGCCGCCATCGCCACAGGGCAGCAGCCCTGCGCCATCGGGATCCTGCGGCTCAGCGGAGACGGTGTGTGCGCCGCGCTGGACGCGGTGTTCCGTGCCGGGAACGGCAAGCCCGCCGCCCAGCAGAGTCCCCGCGCCATGGTGCTGGGCGACCTGCTGGACGAGACGGGGCAGGTCATCGACAACGTGCTGTGCGTGCGCTTCCCCGCGCCCCACAGCTATACGGGCGAGGACTGCGCCGAGCTGCACTGCCACGGCAGCCCCATCGTGCTGGACGCGGGGCTGCGGGCGCTGCTGGCCGCCGGATGCCGGCAGGCCGGCGCCGGAGAGTTCACCAAGCGGGCGTTCCTCAACGGACGGATGGATCTCATCCAGGCGGAAAGCGTGGTGGATCTCATCGACGCGGAGACGGCGGAGCAGGCGCACAACGCCGTGTGCCTGCTGGATGGCGCACTGAGCCGAACGGTGGCGCGCATTTACGACGGTCTGATGGATATGGCCGCCCGGTTCTATGCGGTGGTGGACTATCCGGACGAGGACATCGAGGACGTGCAGCGCGAGCAGATGCTGGACACCCTGCGCACCGCGCAGAACGATCTGGAGACGCTGGTGGCGGGCTTCTCCCGCGGGCAGCTGATGAAGCTGGGCGTGCCCACGGTGCTGCTGGGCAAGCCCAACGCCGGGAAGTCCTCCCTGCTGAACGCCCTGCTGGGCTATGACCGCGCCATCGTCACCGACATCGCCGGGACGACCCGGGACACGGTGGAGGAGAAGGTCAGCGTGGGCGGCGTGCTGCTGCGGCTCATCGACACGGCGGGCATCCGCTCCGGCGGCGACGCGGTGGAGACGCTGGGCGTGGAGCGCAGCCGCGAGGCGGCGAAGCGGGCATCGCTGGCGGTGCTGGTGCTGGACGGTTCCCGGTCGCTGACGGCGGAGGACGAGGAGGCCATCTCTCTGGCGGAGGCCGCACCCCACCTGATCGTGGCCGTGAACAAGAGCGATCTCCCCCGGCGGCTGGATGTGGGAGCGCTGGCCGACCGGTTCGACAACGTGTTGTCCGTCTCCGCCGCCACCGGCGAGGGGCTGGACGCGCTGACAGAGGCCATCGCCGCCCAGTTCCCGGCGGGTGAGACGGTGGGCGGCGCACTGCTGACCAACGCGCGGCAGGCGGACGCCGCCAACCGCGCCCTCAGCGCCGTGGCGGAGGCACGGAGCGCCCTGCGCATCGGCATGACGGCGGACGTGGTGCTCACCGACTGCGAGGCGGCGTTGGAGGCGCTGGGCGAGCTGAACGGCAAGCGGGTGCGGGACGATCTGGTGGAGACGATCTTCTCCCGGTTCTGCGTGGGGAAATAGGCAATACAGACGTATATTTCTGCTAATATTTCATATTATTTTCCATTTGGCTCTTTTCTTGCGCCCCGTTCCGTGATATGATAACGGAGAAAATCACTTCCAAGGAGGTTCTATTATGCGCGAATACGTTATTATGACCGACAGCTGCTGCGATCTCACCGACCACATGGCCAGGGAGCTGGGTCTGGCGGTGGTGCCCCTGACAGTACACATCGACGGGCACGACTATCCCAATATGCTGGACGGCAGCGCCATCAGCTTTGAGGATTTCTACGGCAAGATCCGCAGCGGCGTGCTGGCCACCACCTCCGCCGCCAACGTGGGACAGTTTCAGGAGGCCATGCGCCCCATTCTGGCCGAGGGCAAGGACATCGTGAGCATCAACTTCTCCAGCGCCCTGTCCACCACGTACCAGAGCGCGTGCATCGCCGCCCAGGACATGAAGGAGGAGTTCCCGGACGCCAACATCTATGTGGTGGACTCCCTGTCCGCCTCGCTGGGTCAGGGGCTGCTGCTGTATCTGGCGGCGCACAAGAAGCAGGAGGGTCTGTCCGCCCAGGAGCTGGTGCAGTGGGTGGAGGACAACAAGCTGCACATCGACCACTGGTTCACCGTGGACGACCTGAACTATCTGAAGATGGGCGGGCGGCTCAGCGCCGGCGCCGCGTTTTTCGGCTCCATGCTGTCCATCAAGCCGGTGATGCACACCTCCGACGAGGGCAAGCTGGTGCCCGTCAGCAAGGTGCGCGGCCGCAAGGCCAGCCTGAAGGCGCTGATCGACAAGATCGCGGAGCTGGGCATCGAGCCCAGCGAGCAGGTGATGTTCATCTGCCACGCCGACTGCGAGGTGGAGGCCCGCGCCGTGGCCGAGGAGATGAAGGCCCGCTACGGCGTGAAGGAGGTCTATATCAACTACATCGGGCCGGTGATCGGCAGCCACACGGGGCCGAACACCATGGGTCTGTTCTTCGTGGGCACCCAGAGATAACAACGACGCAGGAGGGCGCGGCATGGAATGGCTGGAGCTGAACATTGACACAAGCCACGCGGGGCTGGACGCGGTGACGGATATGCTGGAGCAGCAGGGCGTCACCGGCCTCATCATCGACGATGAGGCGGATTTCCAGAGCTTTCTGGAGAACAACCGGCAGTACTGGGACTATGTGGACGAGGAGCTGCTGGAGCAGAAAAAGGGCGTGTGCCGGGTGACGTTCTATCTGGAGCGGAACGAGGCAGCCTACGGCACGGTTGCCGCCGTGCGCATAGCCATGTCCGCGCTGAAAAAGGAGCACCCGGAGTATGCGCCGATGCTGCTGACCATGGAGGACGCGGCGGACGAGGACTGGGAGAACAACTGGAAGCAGTTCTACAAGCCCATGGAGATCGGCAGCCGCCTGCTGGTGGTGCCGGAGTGGGAGGAGGCCGCTGACCCGGAGCGGATAAAGCTGGTTCTGAACCCCGGATTGACCTTCGGCACCGGCAGCCACGCCACCACGCGCCTGTGCTTACAGGCGCTGGACACCCACATCCACGGCGGCGAGCGGGTGCTGGATCTGGGCTGCGGCAGCGGCATCCTGTCCATCGCGGCGCTGCGGCTTGGCGCGGAGTACGCCTTCGCCTGCGACATCGACGAGAAGTGCGTGGACGTGGCCTACGAGAACGCCGCCCTGAACGGCATCGACCGGACGCGCTACACCGTGCGGTGGGGCAACGTGCTCACCGACGACGCGCTGCGGCGGGAGATGGGCGGCGGCTACGATATCGTGGTGGCCAACATCGTGGCGGACGTGATCATGGGTCTGTCCGGCAGCGTGCGGGGCTTCCTGAAGCCCGAAGGACTGTTCCTGTGCTCCGGCATCATCGACGACCGGGCGCAGGAGGTGCTGGAAAAGCTGAAGGCCGACGGCTGGGACGTGATCGAACAGCGCCAGAGCGAGGGCTGGTACAGCTTCCTGTGCCGGTGATAAAAAGAAAAACGCCGCTCTTAAGCGGCGTTTTTCTTTTCGGCGGCGCAGGGGGGATACGCCGCCTCTTTGTCCAATTTTGAGAGGGGGATAGGGAGAAAACCGGAGAAAAAGATCACTTATCCGTGACCTTGCTGACGATGCCAGCGACCACCAGCAGAACCGCCAGACCAGCCAGCAAAATGTTCAGACTCATGTTCAGCGCCTCCTTTCTGATGGGTTCCTTAACGTGTTTTTAATATAGCATAGGATGTGCAATTTGTAAAACGAATGATTTTCATTGAAACCATGAAATTTTCTTTGCATGCGAGCGCAGGTCGTGGTACAATGGACGCAAAGAGATCGAGAGGTGCCGCCCATGAGCATAGGCAAGTATCAGATATTCCTCAAAACCGTGGAGCTGGGCAGCTTCACGGCGGCGGCGCGGGCGCTGAACTTCACCCAGTCCGGCATCAGCCACGCCATCGGCGCGCTGGAGCAGGAGCTGGGCGTGACGCTGCTGGTGCGCAGTCACGGCGGCGTGACCCCCACGGCGGACGGCCGCGCCCTGACACCGTATTTTCAGGAGATGTGCGCCACCCAGCACCGGCTGGAGCAGCACGCCGCAGACCTGCGGGGGCTGGATACCGGCCTTGTGCGGGTGGCCACGTTCACCAGCGTGTCGGAAAAGTGGCTGCCGGGTATGCTCAAGACGTTTCAGGAGCAGTATCCCCGCATTGAATTCGAGCTGCTGCCCTCCAACTTCAACAACGAGATATCCGACTGGGTGCTCCACGGGCAGGCGGACTGCGGCTTCATCTCCCTGCCCACCCCGGCGGAGAAGTACCTGGACTGCTGGCTTTTGCAGCGGGATCAGTGGAAGGTCATCATGCCCTGCGACCATCCCCTGGCCGGGCGCGACCCCTTCCCGCCGGAGGCGCTGGAGAAATACCCGCTGATCCTGCTGGACGAGGGCGACGACTACGAGATACAGGCCGTGTTCGACCACTACGGCGTCCGCCCCCGCATCCAGTACACCGTGCAGCAGGATCAGACCATTCTGGCCATGGTGTCCGGTGGGCTGGGCATCAGCATCATGGAGGAGCTGATGCTCTATAAGTGCGCCTATCCGCTGGCCAGCAGCACCCTGCCCAGGCGCTTCCACCGGGATATCGGAATATGCGTCAAGGACAAAAACGCCCTGTCCCACTCCACGCAGGTGTTCATCGACCACGCCCGCCGGTGGGTGCTGGAGAACTTCCCGGAGGGCTGGAACGACCCGAAGCCCCACGAGAGATAACGGAATACGCAACAAAACGCCGCAGCCTGCCGTCAGTATAGGCAGGAGCGGCGTTTTGCCGCCCGAAAGGAGTGTTTACATCATGAAAAAGATATTTGCATTGCTGCTGGCGCTGGTGATGGCGCTGGCTTTGGTGGCCTGCGGCCAGAAGGAGGACAACATCGGCGGCGACACGAAGGACGGCCAGACGCAGACCGACAGCCAGTCCGTGGATCTGCGGGCGGAGTACGATGCCGCCATCAAGCAGGTGCAGGACGAGCTGGGCGACAACGCCCCCGTGCTGCTGGAGGAGACGGCGGTGGAGTTGCTGAACAGCTACTACCCCGGTCTTGAGAACGCCAAGCTGAAGCAGGGCGTGTTCTTCATCTCGCCCACCGCCACCTCCTGCGAGGTGTCTATGGTGGAGGCGGAGAGCGCCGCCGATGCCGAGATCGTCCGCCAGAGCTTCCAGGCTCGCGTGGACAGCATGGCCAACGACACCACCTATCCCGAGGAGGCCGGCATGTGGAAGAACAACGCCACCGTCAGCGTCAACGGCAACTATGTGGTGCTGGAGGTGCTGCCGGAGGGCTGCACCGTGCCCGACGCATTTCTGGCAAAATTCTGATTCCCTATGGCGCTTTCTCTTTCCGTGTGGTATGATGTCCGGGCAGATACACGGAAAGGGGAGTGCCCTATGGAGGACGCCCAGATCATAGACGGATTTTTCCGCCGTGACCCGGAGGCCATCACCGCCGTACAGGAGAAATACGAAAAGCGCTGTCTGACCGCCGCCGGGCATATCCTGCCCGACCGCCGGGACGCGGAGGAGTGCGTCAGCGACGTGTGGCTCCGCCTGTGGAACGCCATACCGCCGGAACGACCCCGCTCGCTGGCAGCGTACATCACCACCGTCACCCGCCGGGTGGCGCTGGATAAGTGCGACTATAACCGGGCAGCCCAGCGCCGCAGCGACCTGACGGTGGCCTTCGAGGAGCTGGAGGGCTGCCTGTCCACCGAGGACAGCGCGGTGCAGGCGCTGGGGCAGGCGGACTTCCGCCGGGTGCTCAACGGCTTCCTGCGCAAGCTCACCCGGCAGAGCCGGACATATTTTATCCGCCGTTACTGGTACGGCGAGAGCATCCGCGAGATCGCCGACAGCTGCGGCGCCGGGGAGGAAAAGGTAAAATCCTCCCTGTTCCGCACGCGGCAGCGGCTGCGGGCAGCTTTGGAAAAGGAGGGGATGCTGTGAACCGCGAAGAAGAAATAAAGCGCTGGCAGGCGTCCATTGACGACGACCTGCTGGAGGAAGCCCAGCGTCCCCTGCCCCGCGGAAACACAGCGCTGCGCTGGGGCGGCCTGGCCGCCTGCCTGTGCGCGGCGGCGCTGGCGCTGGCACTGGCGCTGCCGGGGCACGGCTCGGCGGAAACGGAGGACTGCGGCGCAGCGCCGGATGGCTCCGCCGTCTATAAGAGCTTTTCCGCCTCCGCCGAGCCGGAAGCCCTCAGCGCCACGCTGGTGCTGCCGGAGGGCGCGGAGCTGGCGCCCGGCGACATACAGCCCACCTCCCGTACCGACGAGCCCTCCGCCGACGAGACGGAGGCCGCCGTCTGCACCATCGTGCTGGGCGGACATGATTACGACTACGGCGCGGTGTACGCCGACGCACCCATGCCCGCCCCGGACGGCAATTTGCCGGAGGTCACATGGCAGGTGGGCGGCCTGACGCTGCTGCTGTACGCAGACGGCGCCGTGGGCTGGTACGACGCCGCCGCGGGCATCCAGTGGTACTGCGTGGCATGGGACGGCGGTCAGCCGCTGGTCACGGCCTTCGCCCTGATGGACGCCCAGTCCTACACCGTGCCCACCGCGCCGGAGGGCGCGGCGGTGCAGGGCTACGACCTTTTCGATCTGGACGGCGAGGCCGTCACCCAGGTGCGCTTCACCCTGAACGGCATCACCTGGCAGTATCGCATGGCACCCACCGACGATGTGTCGGAGACGATCCCGGACATTTCGGAGTTCACCGGCGGCAGCCTGACGGCGGAGAGCACCGTGCGCTGGTGCACCGCACTGCTGCGCTGGGATGAGGGCGGCGCGGGCTGCATCATCTGGCGGGACATGGCTCCCGGCCTTGTCTACAGTCTGACCACCGACAGCGGCGCATCGGAGGACGCGTTGTCCGACATGGCGGCGCTGGTGTTCCAGCCCGCGCAGGACGAGTCGTAACGCACAGTAAAACGCAAAAAAGCACCCCGAAAGGGGTGCTTTTTGCGTTATTCTCCGTATTTCCGGCGGTACAGCAGCTGCTTGGCCGCCTTCTTCGCCTCCGGCACGTAATCTTTTCCGCCGATGACCTGCTGCAGCTTCTCGTCGGAATAGTCCCGGAAGTTATACATGAACTTCTCCACCGGGTCGGTGATGGCCTGCTCCTCCGTCTGCCGCTTCTCAAATTCCTCCACCGGTGACGGCGGCGCGAACATGGCCACGTACCGGCACGCCTCGCAGGTGTAGATCAGCACCTTCATGTGCCGCTCCATAAGGGGCAGGGTTGGGTCATCCACCGTGGTCAGATAGCTGGCGCAGCGGGGCGGCGTCATTTTCGCCCCGCACAGGGGGCAGGAACGTCTGCGTTCTTCCATGGCGGTTCTGTCAGAACGCATCAATCCAGTCTGACGGCGGTGCCGCTGGCGGTGACCATCAGCATGCCGTTGTCCGCGCCCAGCACCTCATAGTCCACATCCACGGCCACCACAGCGTCCGCGTTCAGCTGGAGGGCGCGCTGCTCCAGTTCATGGATTGCCTGCTCCCGCGCGTTGATCAGCTCGTTTTCATAGGTGCCGGAGCGCCCGCCGAAAAAGTTGCTGAAGCTGGCGGCAATGTCCTTGACCACGTTAACGCCGGCAATGACCTCGCCGAATACGATCCCCTTATACTCCGTGATGCGGCGACCCTCTACGGTGGGGGTGGTGGTAATGATCATAGCGATCCCTCCTATTCAGAACTCCGGTGCGTCCGGGGTCTTATGATACAGCAGTGGCTTGCCCTCCGCGTCCACCAGCAGCGTCAGTCCGCCGGAGTTGCCCACGGCGTGATAGAGATACTGCACGCCGGTCTGGGTATCCACCAGCACCTCATTACTGCTGACGAAGCCGCTGTCCTCCATGACCTTGATAAAGCGCTGTTCTTTTTTGGACATAGCTTACTCTGCCTTGTCGCCCTCCACCAGCGCCTTGGTGCTGGCGGCCAGACCTGCCAGCCCCTGGATCTCGCTGGGGATGATGATCTTCGTGGCCTTGCCGTCCGCCACCTTCTCCAGCGCCTCCAGCGCCTTGAGCTTGATGACCTGGTCGTTGGGGGCATTCTCGTTCAGCATGCGCATGGAGTCCGCCAGCGCCTGCTGCACCTTCAGGATGGACGTGGCCTCGGCCTCGGCGGCCATGATCTTGGCCTGCTTGGCGGCGTCCGCCTGCAGCAGCACCGACTGCTTCTCGCCCTCGGCGATGAGCACCTTGCTGGCCTTTTCGCCCTCGGCCTGCAGGATGGACTCCCGGCGCTCGCGCTCGGCCTTCATCTGCTTTTCCATGGCATTCTGGATCTCACGGGGCGGCAGGATGTTCTTCAGCTCCACGCGGTTGACCTTGATGCCCCAGGGGTCGGTGGCCTCGTCCAGAATGGAGCGCATCTTGGCGTTGATGGTGTCGCGGCTGGTCAGGGACTGATCCAGCTCCAGCTCGCCGATGATGTTGCGCAGGGTGGTGGCCGTCAGGTTCTCGATGGCGCTCATGGGGTACTCCACGCCGTAGGTATACAGCTTGGGGTCGGTGATCTGGAAGTAGATGACCGTGTCGATCTGCATGGTGACGTTATCCTTGGTGATGACGGGCTGGGGATCGAAATCCGCCACCTGCTCCTTCAGGCTGACCTTCTTCACCACGCGCTCGATGAACGGCAGCTTGAAGTGCATACCGACGCCCCACACGCTGTGGAAGGCGCCCAGCCGCTCGATGACATAGGCCTTGGACTGCTGAACGATCTGGATGCAGCTGACCACGACGGCCAGAATGAGCACGACCAGAATGATGATGGCGATGGTTCCGGGTGTAGGCATAGTGTTTCCTCCTTAATTTCTCCTGTTTATGTGGTTTCCTGTTGTGACGGGATGTATGCGCTGTCGGGGCGTTACGCGCCCTCCTCCGCCTCGGTGGGCAGAGCGTGCTTGCGGATAAGATGGATGATCCGGGCGATGACGCCCAGCAGGATGGCGGCCAGTCCGCCCAGAACATATTGCATGGCTCACTGCTCCTTCCGCACGATGAGCTTCACGCCCTCCATCCGCAGGATGCGCACGGCGGCGTCCGGCTCGATGACCTCCCCGTCGGCGCTGCGCGCCGTCCAGGTCTTACCATCTATATAGACGGCGCCGGAGGGCAATGCGTTGTCGATGCGTTCCGTCACGCGCCCCACAGCGCCCAGCACCCGGTCGGCATTGGTGGGCTTGATGTCCTTTTTCATCAGCTTGACCACCAGCGGGCGGGTGAAGGCCAGCGCCGCGATGGACACTGCGAAGAACAGCGCCACCTGTAACCATATAGGTGCGCTGCATACCGCGGCGATCAGCCCGGCCACGCTGCCCAGCACGAACCAGATGGACGTCAGCCCGGCGGTGGCGGCCTCCGCTACACCGAAGATGATGATGGCGGCGATCCAGATCGTAGTCGCCATATCTGCGTTTCCTCCTTTCAGAATAAGTCCGATGATGAGGCTCAGCGCGCCGATACCCAGCAGGACGGCGGCGGCCAGCCACTTGTTTTTGGGGGACAGGTTCGTCAGGAACGCTCCCACGGCGCTGCGCAGCGTGGCGCGGGGCAGCGCCTCCGGCTCCGGCAGCGCCTCGGACACGGGAGCGGCTGCGGCGGGTATGGGCGCTTCCTGGGCGAACAGGTCGGCGATGGACACATGGTAGCGGTTGCAGATATACAGAATTTTTTCGATCTCCGGATAGCCCCGGCCGCTCTCCCATTTGCTCACCGCCTGCCGGGAGACCTGCAGCTGCTCGGCGAACTGCTCCTGTGTCAGGCCGTGGCCGCGCCGTACCTCGGCCAGCCGATCACCAAATGCCATACGCTTCCTCCTTCGTTCCCTGTGCCGCCAGTATACGTACCGGCAGGGAAAAAGTCTATCATCCTGAGGTTGCGCCGGGGTAAAATTTCATATCAGGCGGCGCAACCTGAGGTTTACATAGCCATTATACCGGATTTGCACAGGAAAATCCACTGGATTTTGTGGTTGCGCCGCCGTGCGTTTTTCGGTATACTGTGTAGGATAAAATGGGACGCTGCCCCTACACACGAGATGAGGTGCTTTTGATGATAACATACGAGATCCCCTGCCTGCTGGGGTTGGAAAAGCTGGTGGCCGACGAGGTGAAGCGTCTGGGCTTGCAGGACGTGCGGGCGGAGAACGGCCGCATCCTCTGCCGGGGCAGCTGGGCGGACTGTGCCCGGCTGAATATCAACCTTCGCTGCGGCGCGCGGGTCATCGCCCTGCTGGGGCAGTTCCCGGCGCAGAGCTTTGAGGAGCTGTTTCAGGGCGTCCGCGCCATCGCGTGGGAGGAATTCCTGCCGCAGGACGCCGCCTTCCCGGTGAAGGGCTACTCCATCTCCAGCCAGCTGCACTCCGTGCCCGCCTGCCAGAGCATCATCAAAAAGGCCATGGTGGAGCGCCTGCGGGCGCACTACGGCATCGAGCAGTTCCCGGAGACGGGGACGAAGTATCAGGTGCGCTTCTCCGTGTTCAAAGATCAGGTGTCCATCGGGCTGGACGCCAGCGGCGAGGGACTGTACAAGCGGGGCTACCGCGCCGTGGGCGTGGAGGCGCCCCTGCGGGAGACGCTGGCGGCGGCGCTGGTGACGCTCAGCCGCTACCGGGGACGCGACCCCTTCTGCGACCCCTTCTGCGGCAGCGGCACCATCCCCATCGAGGCGGCGCTTATCGCCAAGAACCGCGCCCCCGGCCTTGACCGGCGGTTCGACGCCCAGCACTGGGCGTTCCTGCCCGCCGAGGCGTGGATGGACGCGGCGGACGAGGCGCAGGACAGGGAGTTTCACGGGCAGTACGACATCTGGGGCGGCGACATCGATCCCCGTGCCGTGGACATCGCCCGGGACAACGCCCGCAAAGCCGGCGTGGACGACTGCGTGCGCTTCGAGGTGGCGGACGCCGGCAAGTTCCACCGGGACAGCCCCTACGGGCAGCTGGTGACCAACCCGCCCTACGGCGAGCGCCTGATGGAGCGGCAGGAGGCCGAGGAGCTGTACCGCACCTTCGGCAAGGCGTGGCGCACGCTGCCCGCAGGCTGGCGCACGCTGGTGCTCAGCAGCCACACGGAGTTCGAGCGCTGCTTCGGCCGCCCGGCGGACAGAAAGCGCAAGCTGTACAACGGCATGATCAAGTGCGACGTATTCATGTACGGCAACCTCTGACGGCAGCGGGGTGAGGGCGGTGTTTTTGCCGCACCGGCGGTAAGCGGATGTAGGGGCGGACGCCCACATCCGCCCCTACAGCGCGAAGCGCTGTCATTCCGAGCCAGTGACCGTGTCACCGGCGTGGGAACCCGTTTCTCCGCAGAGAGAGGAACGGATTCTTCTATCCCCCCTGCTTAATAAATCTCCGACAGACGACTTTATTTTCAATTTGTTCACTTTCTCTGAAAAAATGCTGATAGAATAGACAGAACCGACATACAGATATATGTACATGAGGAGGAGAACCTCGGTGAAGCATATTTTTATTATCAATCCCACGGCGGGAAAGTCCGACAGCCGGCAGAAGATCTACGACATGGCGGATTCGCTGCGGCAGAAGCACGGGCTGGACGTGCAGTGCATCCTGACAAAAAAGCAGGGGCACGCCACGGAGCTGGCACAGAAGCTGTGTGAAAGCGGCGAGGAGCTGCGGTTCTACGCCTGCGGCGGCGACGGCACGGTGAACGAGGTGGCCAACGGCATCATCGGCTATGACAACGCGGCTATGTCCGTGATCCCCGTGGGCACCGGCAACGACTTTCTGAAGAACTTCGGCGACGACGCCGAAAAGTTCCGGGACGCCGAGAACCTGTGGGACGGCCCCCAGTTCCCCATGGACGCCATTGATGTCAACGGCCGGGTGGCGCTGACCATCGCCTGCTCCGGCATCGATGCGCGGGTGGCCAAGGACGTACATAAATACAGCGAAAGCCCCCTGCTGGACGGCAAGGGCAGCTATATCTATTCGCTGGCGGTGAACTTCCTGTTCAAGGGCATCGGCTCCCACTGGATCGTGACACTGGACGATGTGCCCATGGAGGGCGACTGGTCGCTGATCGCGGTGTGCAACGGCCGGTATTACGGCGGCGGCTTTATGCCGGTGGCCGAGGCGCGGATGGACGACGGCGTGCTGAACACGCTGGTGGTCAAGAAGGTGAACCGGCGGACGTTCCTGAAATTCGTGGGACCCTACTCCAAGGGCGGCTATACCCAGTTCCCCCAGTATGCCCACTGCTCCTGTCCCAAGGTCATCCGCATCCATTCGGAAAAGCCGGACATCGTCACCTGTCTGGACGGCGAGTGCGTCACCAACAGCGACGTGACCATCAAAATGCACGACAAGAAGCTGAATTTCTTCGGCCCCGAGGGGTGCTCCTGCAACCGCACGGCGCGGGCTTGAACATTTTGTGAATTTTTCAAAATTTCCCTCTTTCCCCCCTTGCAAATCCTGAATAGTGTGGTATTATAATCAGCGTTAGCACTCAGAAACTATGAGTGCTAACGCTGAAATGTTTTATCAAAAAAATAGAAATACAAGGAGGAACCAACTATGAAGCTGACACCGCTTGCTGACCGTGTGGTGCTGAAGATGACGGAACCGGAGGAGACCACCAAGGGCGGCATCATCCTCACCGGCTCTGCCAAGGAGAAGCCCTCCGTGGCGGAGGTCATTTCTGTGGGTCCCGGCGGCACCGTGGACGGAAAGACCGTGGTCATGTCCGTGAAGGCCGGCGACAAGGTCATCACCGACAAGTATGCCGGCACGAAGGTCACACTGGAGGACGAGGAGTACATCATCGTCAAGCAGGGCGACATTCTGGCCATCGTAGAATGATCCTTATTTGCCGCGTACACGCCGCGGCAGACATGATTTGATTCTGCGTGTTCCCCGGTAAATCAATCGAATTTGGAGGCATTATAGATATGGCAAAGATCATCAAGCGCGGCGACGACGCGCGCAAGGCACTGGAAGCCGGCGTCAATCAGCTGGCCGATACCGTCAAAGTCACGCTGGGCCCTAAGGGCCGCAACGTGGTGCTGGATAAGAAGTTCGGCACGCCCCTGATCACCAACGACGGCGTGTCCATCGCCAAGGAGATCGAGCTGGACGATCCGTTTGAGAACATGGGCGCGCAGCTGGTGCGCGAGGTGTCCACCAAGACCAACGACGTGGCCGGCGACGGCACCACCACCGCTACCCTGCTGGCACAGGCCATGATCCACGAGGGTCTGCGCAATCTGGCCGCAGGCGCCAACCCCATCGTCATGAAGAAGGGCATGGCCAAGGCTGTGGACGCCGCCGTGGCTGCTATCAAGGAGCAGAGCCAGAAGGTCAACGGCACCGACGACATCGCCCGCGTGGGCACCGTGTCCTCCGGCGACGAGACCATCGGCAAGTTGATCGCCGAGGCCATGGAGAAGGTCAGCGCCGACGGCGTTATCACCATCGAGGAGTCCAAGACCGCCGAGACGTACAGCGAGGTGGTGGAGGGCATGATGTTCGACCGCGGCTACATCACCCCCTATATGGCCACCGATATGGAGAAGATGGAGGCCGTCGTGGACGATCCCTACATCCTCATCACCGATAAGAAGATCTCCGTGATCTCCGACATCCTGCCCCTGCTGGAGCAGATGCTGCAGAGCGGCAAAAAGCTGTTCATCATCGCCGAGGACGTGGAGGGCGAAGCCCTGAGCACCCTGCTGGTGAACCGTCTGAAGGGCGTGCTGAACGTGGTGTGCGTCAAGGCCCCCGGCTTCGGTGACCGCCGCAAGGAGATGCTGCAGGATATCGCCATCCTGACCGGCGGCCAGGTCATCAGCGAGGAGCTGGGTCTGACCCTGAAGGACGCCACCATCGACATGCTGGGTCGCGCCCGTCAGATCAAGGTCACCAAGGAGAACACCATCATCGTGGACGGCATGGGCGACCAGCAGGCCATCAAGGATCGTGTGTCCCAGATCCGCGCGCAGATCGGCGTGACTACCAGCGAGTATGATAAGGAGAAGCTGCAGGAGCGCCTGGCGAAGCTGGCCGGCGGCGTGGCCGTCATCAAGGTAGGCGCTGCCACCGAGACGGAGATGAAGGAGAAGAAGCTGCGCATCGAGGATGCTCTGAACGCGACCAAGGCGGCCGTGGAGGAGGGCATCGTGGCCGGCGGCGGCACCATCTACGTCAACGTGATCCCCGCTGTCACCGCGCTGCTGAGCACCACCGAGGGCGACGAGCGCGTGGGCGTGCAGCTGGTGGCCAAGGCGCTGGAGGCTCCTATCCGCCAGATCGCGGCCAACGCCGGTATCGACGGCTCCGTGGTGCTGGAGAAGGTGAGCACCTCCGGCAAGAACGGCTACGGCTTCGACGCCTACAAGGAGGAGTACTGCGACATGATCACCAGCGGCATCGTGGATCCCGCCAAGGTCACCCGCAGCGCGCTGGAGAACGCCGCCAGCGTTTCCGGCATGGTGCTGACCACCGAGTCTCTGGTGGCCGACAAGCCCCAGCCTCCCGCACCGGCTCCCGCCGCACCCGACATGGGCGGCATGGGCATGTATTAAGAGACGAATTGACGCGAAAGGGATGCGGCGCCCGCCGCATCCCTTTTTTCTTCCAATTTGCAAAAAATCTGTTGACAAATGACGGGTGGATATGGTATAGTAACTCGTGTCTGTCGAGGACGACATGGCGGCGTAGCTCAGTTGGCTAGAGCATGCGGTTCATA
>UMGC01028437.1_pt1 | contig 15869 bp, 9 predicted proteins | sample 1965151 | NCBI WGS metagenome assembly UMGC01 (sample SAMEA4836061, study PRJEB28245) | human gut metagenome | biome: gut microbiome; material: fecal sample | place: Denmark | collected 2008 | reverse complement strand
AGCCGCCGTTGTCGCGGACCAGCTGCAGCAAAACCTCCGCCGAGTCCTTCACCTGCGCGAAACCCTCCTGCTGGAGGCTGACGTCGATGCGGTTGTCTTCGGTGAGTTTGCGGACGTAACCTTTCGTCCGGTCTCCGACCGCTATGGGGCGGAACAGCTGGTTGCGGTAGAGCATGCCCCAGTGCCGGTTGTTTATGATCACGCGGTAGCCGATCGGACTCTCCGAAGCCACGAGCAGATCGACTTCCTGACGGGGCGCCACCGTGATGCTGTCGTTGTTGATGAAGCTCTTGAGCTTGCAGGTCGCCACGCAGCGGCCCGTGACGCTGTCTTCGTAGAGGTAGACGATGTAGCTCCGTCCGGCGATGATGCCGCCCTGCTGATTGCGGTTAGGCAGGAAAAGATCCTTGCCGTACAGCCCCCAGTCGAGGAACGCCCCGTGGGCCGTCTTGTCCACGACGCGGAGATAACCCGCCTCGCCGACGCGCAGCAGCGGCGTTTCGGTCGTCGCCACCAGCCGGTCTTCGGAGTCGTGGTAGAGGAAGACCTCCTTTTCGTCGCCCGGCTTGTCTGTCAGGGATATGTAGCGGTTGGGCAGCAGAACCTCGTTCTGCTCCTCGTCCGCAAGGTATAATCCGTAATCCGAGATGCGGCTTACGGTGAGTTTCTGGATGCGTCCTGCTCTGAGCATATTGTCGTTTGTCGGAATTGACCGACTGCAAAAGTACGTTTAATTTCGCGGCTATGCAACTTTCCGCGCGGGAATAGATCGGACCCGCCGCTTCGAATGAATCCGATTTTCCGCCGAGGCTTTGGCTATTGCGGAAAAAAGCGTACCTTTCGGACACTAACCGAAAACTCCCGACCATGAAGCTGCGCCTATTTTCCGCACTCCTGCTCGCAGGATTGCTCACGGCGGCCGCGGCCTTTGCCCGGCAGCCCGTCGATGAACTGTACGACAAGGCCGAATACCGTATCGCGATGCGCGACAGCGTGAAACTCTATACCGCGGTCTATACGCCCAAAACGGATGCCAAAGCCTCCATCCTTATTTTCCGCACCCCCTACGGCTGCGCCCCCTACGGTCCCGGCGAGTTTCCCCGCAGCTTCGGGAGCGGCTATATGCGCAGTTATATCGACCGCGGCTATATCGTCGTCATGCAGGATGTGCGGGGCCGCTTTATGAGCGAGGGCGAATTCGTCCATGTCCGCCCTGCGGGATACGGCGAAACGGACGAGACGACGGACAGCTACGATACGGTCGAGTGGCTCGTGAAACATGTGCCGCACAACAACGGCAGGGTAGGTTTCGCCGGCAGTTCCTATCCGGGCTTCTACGCCATGATGGGCGGTCTCTGCACCCATCCTGCGGTGAAGGCCGTTTCGCCGCAGGCTCCTGTCACCGACTGGTTCATGGGCGACGACGTCCGCCACAACGGCGTGCTGATGCTCACCGACTCCTACCGTTTCCTGAGCGGCATGAACACCCCTCCGGGCCATACTCCGACCGAAAAGATGCCCCCGATGTCGAAGCGGACCCGCCCCGACGAGTGGTCGTTCTTCCGGGAACATGCGACGCTGGCCGAACTTACGGAACTTCAGCGTCCCAATCCTTTCTGGGAAGAGCTTGCCGAACACCCCTCCTACGACGCATGGTGGCAGGCGCGCGACCTGCGCAGGGCCTGCTACAACGTACAGCCGGCCGTGCTGGTCGTCGGAGGGACGTTCGACGCCGAGGATTGTTTCGGGGCGTGGAACCTCTACCGGGCCATGGTCCGGCAAAGTCCCGCAACGCCGTGCCATCTGGTCGTGGGACCTTGGGCGCACGGAGCATGGCGCAACGGCAGCGGAAAACTCGGAGCGTTCGATTTCGGGCGCGAAGCGGCGTGGGAATACTATATGGAGCATTTCGAACTCCCTTTCTTCGACCATTACCTCAAGGGCGAGGGCGCCGCGGACCCGCTTCCCGCCGCCGCGGTTTTCTCGTCGGGCGACAACCGCTGGCATGCTTTCGACCGCTGGACGCCGCGCGAAGCGCGTAAGCTCACCTTCTACCTCTCCGACGGCGGACGTCTCGAAACCCGCCGCCCGACGGCCAAAAGCTCCGCCTCCGCCTATACGTCCGATCCGGCCGACCCTGTGCCCTATATCGAATCCTTCGGCGAACGCCGCCCCAAAGAGTATATGCTCGCCGACCAGCGCTTCGTGTCGGACCGTTCCGATGTGCTGACCTTCGTCACCGAGCCGCTCGACGGGGATATGACCCTCGCGGGACCCGTCGATGTCGAGCTGGAGGTGATCCTTTCGACCACCGACGCCGATTTTGTCGTCAGGCTGATCGACGTTTTTCCCGACGACGATCCGCAGTCCGGCTGCCGGATGCTCGTGCGCGGCGACGTGATGCGGGGGCGTTTCCGCGACGGGTTCTCGCGCCCCAAAGCCTTTACGCCGGGCGTTCCGGCCCGCGTGCCGTTCCGCATGACCGACATCGCGCATACGTTCCGCGCCGGACACCGGGTGATGATTCAGGTGCAGAGCACATGGTTCCCGCTTGCGGAGCGCAGCCCCCAGCAGTTCGTCGATGTCTGGACGTGCGGCGCTTCGGATTTCGTGCCCTGCAAAGTCTCGGTGCTGCACCAGCGGAGCAACGCTTCGTCCGTTACCGTGTGGCGGCTCGGAGAAAGCTGACCCGGTTCGCCGCTCTGTTCCGGCTTACGCCGCGCCGCGTCGGTATGCGCGGATCGCATGAAATTTGCGGGATGTCTTATAGGATGTCTCGCTTTTTTCTTGCAAAAAGTGCAAACTGTAAGAAAATTTCATATATTTGTTGCAAAAGAGAAGTTCCCTATGAAAATACGCGTAGCTATCTGTCAGGTCGATATGGAGTGGGAAAACACCGCCCGGAACCTGAAACGTCTGGAGCCGATCGTGGCCGCCGCCGATGCCGATGTCGTCGTGCTGCCCGAAATGTTCGCCACGGGATTCAAACTGCGTCCGGCCTGCGTCGCCGAACCGGCCGACGGGCTGGTCGTCACGACCATGCGCCGCTGGGCCGCGCAGTACGGCAGAGCCGTCGTGGGCAGTGTCGTCGTCGCCGAGCAGGAGCGGTTCCGCAACCGGATGTTCTTCGTCAAACCTTCGGGCGAGACGGCGTGGTACGACAAACGCCATCTGTTCCGCCCCGGCGGCGAAGCGCGCGACTATACGCCCGGCGACCGACGCGTGATCGTCGAATACATGGGCTTCCGCTTCCTGCTGCTGGTCTGCTACGACCTGCGCTTTCCGGTGTGGAGCCGCAACCGGGGCGATTACGACGCTATTCTGTGCAGTGCCTCGTGGGCCGACGACCGGCGCGAGGTGTGGCGCACGCTGCTCCGCGCCCGTGCCATCGAGAACCAGTGCTATCTGGCGGGCGTGAACCGTGTAGGTACGGATCCCGACGCAAGCTATGCGGGCGATTCGGCGCTGATCGACTTCGCCGGCCGTACGCTGGCCGACGCCGGCGACCGCGAACGGACGCTGATCGCCGAATTCGACTCCGAAGCTCAGGCGGCCTTCAAGGAGAAATTCCCCGCATGGATGGATGCCGACGACTTCGAACTGAAGTGCTGAGGCTCTGACGGCTTTCCGGTCCCAGCTCCGTCCTGCCTGTCCGCGGCTCCGCTGTCTTTCGGAACCCCGGCTTGTGCTTTTCCCGTTTCCCGTCTCCGCTGTCCGTCGGAGGCTTGGTCCTGTGTTTTTTCTTTAGAGGCCCGATCCGGTTTTTCTTCAGAGGCACGTCGCTGTCTTTAAGGAGTCCCGGCTTGGATTCTCGCAGTTCCTCGGCGTCCGGGCCTGCTTTCCCTCGGCGTCCGGGCCTGCTTTCCCTCGGCGTCCGGGCCTGTTCTTCCTCGGCGTCCGGGCCTGCTTTTTCTCGGAGTTCCGGGCTGCTGTCTCTTCGGAATTCCGCTTTGCTTTTCTTCGTATTCCGGCTCTGTCTTTCCGGCAGTTGCGCCGCATCTTGTCCCGGCCGAATTTTCTTCTGTTCGTTTTGTTTTGCGCCGCATATGTCGTATCTTTGTACGATATTCCCGCCGGAAAAATCCGCTCCGCTCAATAAACGGAGCTTCCGGTGCGTTTAATTACGATGATGAAAGAAGATACGATCAAAATACTGGGCGCACGGGTCCACAACCTCAAGAATGTCGATCTGGAGATTCCGCGCCGCAAACTGGTTGTCATAACGGGCCTTTCGGGTTCGGGCAAATCGTCGCTCGCGTTCGACACGATCTACGCCGAGGGGCAGCGTCGCTACATGGAGACGCTCTCGACCTATGCGCGTCAGTTCGTGGGGACGATGGAGCGTCCCGACGTGGACAAGATCACGGGTCTCAGCCCCGTGGTGGCCATCGAACAGAAGACGACCAACAAGAATCCCCGTTCGACCGTCGGCACGGTTACCGAGATCAACGACTTCCTGCGTCTGCTCTATGCGCGCGCGTCGCGCGCCTATTCGCCCGTCACGGGCGAGGAGATGGTGCATTACACCGACGAGCAGATCGCCGAGCTGATCATGACGGGCTTTGCCGGGCGTAAAATCGCCCTGATGGCTCCCATCGTGAAGGGCCGCAAGGGCCACTACCGCGAACTGTTCGAGTCGCTGGCCAAGAAAGGATATATCTATGCGCGCATCGACGGCGAGATCCGCGAGATTTCGGCCGGTATGCGTCTCGACCGCTATAAAATCCATACGATCGATCTGGTCGTGGACCGGCTCGTCGTGGCCGAGGACGCCCGCGACCGCGTGATGACTTCGCTCAGGGAGTCTATGCGGCAGGGCAAGGGCACGATGGCCGTTTACGATTACGGCACCGAGCAGCAGCGTTTCTATTCGCGCCATCTGATGTGCCCCTCGACGGGCGTGGCTTTCGAGGACCCCGCGCCGCATACCTTTTCGTTCAACTCGCCGCAGGGCGCCTGTCCCCATTGCAACGGTTTGGGCGAGGAGGCGGTGTTCGACGTCGGGAAGATCATTCCCGACATGAAGCTTTCGCTGCGCGAAGGGGCCGTCGAACCGCTGGGCAAGTTCCGCAACAACATGCTTTTCGCCATCCTCGAAATGCTGGGCCGCCGTTATGACTTCACGCTCGACGACCCCGTCGGCACGCTGCCCGAAGCAGGTCTGAACGCTGTTCTCTACGGCGATTCCGAGCCGCTGACGATCAACCTCTCGGAGTTCAGTTCGTCGGGCGGCAACCACCTCGTTTCGTGGGAGGGCGTTGCCGAATACATCGGCCGCACCGAGGACGACGACTCCAAACACGGCCAGAAGTGGCGCGAGCAGTTCCTCGTCTACCGCAAATGCTCGGTCTGCGGCGGCACGCGCCTGAAAAAGGAGGCCCTGCAGTTCCGTATCGGCGGCCTGAGTATCGCCGACGTTTCGGCCATGTCGATTTCCGAATTTTCGGAGTGGGCCGCCCGTATCGGGGAGCATATGACCGACAAGGAGTGGAAGATCGCGCAGGAGGTCGTCAAGGAGATCCGCGAACGCCTGCGCTTCCTGATGGACGTGGGGCTGGGCTACCTGTCGCTCTCGCGTTCGTCGCGCTCGCTGTCGGGCGGTGAGAGTCAGCGTATCCGGCTGGCTACGCAGATCGGCTCCAAACTGGTCAATGTGCTCTATATTCTCGACGAACCGTCGATCGGCCTGCATCAGCGCGACAACCGCAAACTGATCCGCAGTCTCGAAGAGTTGCGCGACGCGGGCAACTCGGTGATCGTCGTCGAACACGACGAAGACATGATGCGCGCCGCCGATTTCATCGTCGATGTCGGTCCCCGCGCGGGCCGCAAGGGCGGCAATATCATTGCGGCCGGAACGTTCGATGACATTCTCAAGTCCGACTCCATCACGGCCGATTACCTGACGGGCCGCCGCCGCATCGAAATTCCCGAAACGCTCCGCAAGGGGACGGGCCAGAGCATCGTGATCCGCGGAGCCAAGGGCAACAACCTCAAAAACGTGACCGCCGAATTCCCGCTGGGCAAGTTCGTCTGCGTCACGGGCGTCAGCGGTTCGGGCAAATCGACGCTCGTCAACGAGACCCTGCGGCCGATCCTCTCGAAGGAGCTTTACCGCTCTTTCGCCCAGCCGCTGGAGTATGACAGCGTCGAGGGCATCGAACATGTCGACAAACTGGTCGTCGTCGATCAGTCGCCCATCGGCCGTACGCCGCGCAGCAATCCGGCGACCTATTCCAATGTCTTTTCCGACATCCGCAAACTCTTCGAAATGACGCCCGACGCCCAGATCCGGGGCTTCAAGGCGGGCCGCTTCTCGTTCAACGTCAAGGGCGGCCGCTGCGAGGAGTGCCGCGGCGCGGGCGTGCAGACCATCGAGATGAACTTCCTGCCCGACGTTTACGTGCGCTGCAAGACGTGCGGCGGACACCGTTACAACCGCGAGACGCTCGAAGTCAAATACAAGGGCAAGAATATCGACGACGTGCTGAACATGACGGTCAATATGGCCGTGGAGTTTTTCGAAAACATTCCCAACATCTACCAGAAACTCCGCGCCATTCAGGAAGTGGGACTGGGCTATCTGACCCTCGGCCAGCCCTGCACCACGCTGTCGGGCGGCGAGAGCCAGCGCATCAAGCTGGCGAGCGAACTTTCGAAGCGCGACACGGGCCGCACGCTCTATATCCTCGACGAGCCTACGACGGGACTCCATTTCGAAGATATCCGCCTGCTGCTGGAGGTGCTGAACAAACTCGTGGAGCGCGGCAACACCGTCATCGTCATCGAGCACAACCTCGACGTCATCAAGGTCGCCGACCATATCATCGACATCGGACCCGAAGGCGGAGCCGCGGGCGGCGAGATCGTCGCCGCCGGTACGCCGCATGAGGTAGCCCGCTGCAAACGCAGCTACACGGGCGAATTCCTGAAAAAACTGGGACTTTAGTCACTACGCTAAGCAGTTAGGCACCGATTTTGCACTTCATAGCCGTACAAATCTTTTATGTGCTATGAAAAAAACAGTTATTATCGTCGTGGGCCTGCTGCTCTGCGTAGTCGGCGCTACCGTGATCGGACAGAAAAAGAATCTGTCGCCCAAAGAAGAGCGCCGCGAGGTGCGTGAGAAAAGACGTGCGGACCGTATCGCCAGTTTTGAGAAAACGATGGATTCGGTCATCCTTTCGCGCAATTTCCAGTTCAACCCCCAGACCATGCAGCGCCAGCCGGCCGGCCCCATGCGTCAGATCATGAATCCGGCCTTCAACGTCGGAGTATGGGACGGTACGGTGGACATCTGCCTGCCTTACATCAAAGGCTACGTGCCGCCTTACTACGTCATGATACTCAACTATACGGTTCCCAACGTGCAGGGATATACGACCGAGCAGACCCACGAAGGCTGGATGGTGACCTTCTCGACTTCGCTCTTCTCGGCTTCGACCTATACCTTCACCTTCGAGATCTTCACCCGTACGGGCGGCGCCAACCTGACGATCACCAATCCGTGGTACAACCCCGTGGAGTACTCCGGAAGCATTTCTCAGCTCTATTAGTATGAAATCCGGGTTGCAAAGCCGGACGGGGTTCCGCACCCCGTCGCCGGAGGGCAGGGCAGTGCGCCGCGCCGCCGTGCCGGCAAGTCCGGAACGTTTCCGGCGGCATCCTGCGGAAGACCGCACGCCGGACGCTGTGCCGGAACCGCAGGAATGCAGTCCGCAGTCAGAACCCCCCGCTTCGGCGGGGGCTTTTGTCCTGCGGCGGTTGAAAACAGGCCGGGCGCTCCTCTGCGCGGCGGCTCTTTTCTGGCTGATGCCGGTCGCCGCCCAGTCTCCGCAAGCGGCTGCACCGTCTCCGCAAGCGGCCACCCAATCTCCGCAAGCTTCATCCTCTCCGCAGGTTCCGTCCTCCCCGCAGTTTTCGCTGGGCACTTCGGCCGTGGACAGCGTGCCGCAGACGACCGTGGTTCCCGTCCAGCAGCAGCCCGTGCAGCTCGTCGAGCACACGACGGTCTATGAAGACCCAGCCCGCGGCATGACTCGCCCCGAACGCCGGGCCTACCGGGCTAGACTCTATGCGCAGAAGATCGACTCGCTGGTGCAGTCGCGCGACTACATGTTCTTTCCGAACAGCATGCAGGAGATTCCCGGCGGCCTTATCCGCAGCATCTATGCCGACTACTTCTTTTTCGGCATGTTCGTCGATCACGTCGAAATCCACCTGCCTACCGAACGGGGCGTTACGCAATACGTCGAAATGCTCAATTTCGACTCGATGTCGATCCGCAGTTATCAGGCCGCGCGCTTGCAGTGGGGGTGGTGCATCTCGTTCGATGTCGCCGACGGCAATAGGGTCTATCACGCCGAATTTGCCGTTTCGACGGCTACCGGCGAGACGGTGCTGACGCTGCTGACGCCCGACGTTACGATGCGTTACGTCGGCTGGCTGTGGAACAAGCGGATGGGCGATCCGAAGTTCCGGCGGATAGACTGACGCCGGCGGAAAATCCCGGAACAGGCGGAGCGGCCCCGAAAAGCCGCTCCGTTTTTTTATTCGCCAAGCCGTTTTGGCTCAGCTTTTGTAGATCAATGCCACGGCCGAGACGGAAACTCCCTCCTCGCGCCCTTCGAAACCGAGATGCTCTGTGGTCGTAGCTTTGACCGACACCCGGTCATCGCCTACGCCCATTGCACCGGCCATTGCGGCGCGCATCGCGTCGATATGGGGCCGGAGCTTGGGCCGCTGCATCCGGATCGTACAATCGACATTCCCGATTTCGTATCCCCGTTCGCGCAGCAGCGCCGCAACCCTGCGGAGCAGAATTTTCGAATCTATTCCCGCGAAGTCGTCCGACGTGTCGGGGAAGTGCAGCCCGATGTCGCCCAGCGCCGCGGCGCCCAGCAGCGCGTCGCATACGGCGTGTATCGCCACGTCGCCGTCCGAATGCGCGACGCATCCTTTCGTGTGGGGAATCTCGATTCCGCCCAGTATCAGCCGCAGGCCGTCCGCCAGCGCATGCACGTCGTATCCGTGTCCTATCCTGAAATCGGTCATATGGTCTCCGTTTTTTTGCGTAAAGATAATCGAACCGGCATGTAAAAGCAAATTTATTTGCCCGCCGCGTTTCCGCTGCAAAAAACAGGACCTGAGATACCGAAAATTGCGCTGTTTTTAATATCTTTGTAAAAAATACCCTCGCTCTGCGGAGCCGGATTCGCAGAACGTTCCGGAAATCCGGCGGGGGATGAAGAACGGACTTTAATTTATCATAGGATATGTCAGCAATTACCAATCTGGAACCCCGCATCGTCTGGGAACAATTCGATGCCATCACACGGGTTCCGCGCCCCTCGAAGAAGGAGGACAGGATCATCGAATTTCTGGTCGATTTCGCCCGGAAGCACAATCTCGAATACAAGAAGGACGCCATCGGCAACGTGGTGATGCGCAAGCCCGCTACGCCGGGCTTCGAGAACCGTCCGACGGTTATCCTCCAGTCGCATATGGACATGGTCTGCGAGAAGAACTCCGACGTGGAGTTCGATTTCGACCGGGACCCGATCCGCACGCGCATCGACGGCGGGTGGGTCAGGGCCGAAGGCACGACGCTCGGCGCCGACTGCGGTATCGGCATGGCCGCCGCGCTGGCTGTCCTGATCGACCCCTCCGTGGAGCACGGCCCCGTCGAAGCGCTCTTCACGGTCGATGAGGAGACGGGGCTGACCGGGGCCTTCGAGTTGGGCGAACATATGCTTACGGGCAAATACCTCATCAACCTCGATTCGGAGGACGAGGGCGAAATCTTCATCGGCTGCGCCGGCGGCATCGACACGGTCGCCACGTTCCGCTATACGATGGAGGAGGCTCCGAAAAACTACGCCTTCTTCCGGGTCGATGTCTCGGACCTGCAGGGCGGACATTCGGGCGACGACATCGACAAGGGCCGCGTCAATTCCAACAAGACCGTCGCACGTCTGTTGTGGGACGGCATGCAGAGCTACGAGCTGAAGCTGAGCTGGTTCGACGGCGGCAACCTGCGCAATGCGATTCCCCGCGAGGCCTATGCGATCTTCGGCGTTCCGGTCCGGTTCAAGGATGAGTTCATCAAACGCTACAAACTTTTCGCCGCCGATCTCGAAGCCGAGTTCCGTCTGCGCGAACCCAACTTCAAGATCACGCTCAACGAAATGCCGCAGGTCGATCGGGTGCTCGACGCCCGGACGCAGTTCGGACTGGTCTATTCGCTGGTGGGCGTGCCCAACGGCGTGATCGCCATGTCGTTCGCCGTGCCGGGGCTGGTCGAGACCTCCACCAATCTCGCTTCGGTCAAATTCGTGGGGGACGACCGCATCGTCGTCACCTCGTCCCAGCGGTCGTCCGTCGAGAGCGCCAAGACCTATGTAATGCAGATGGTCGAATCGGTATTTGCGCTGGCCGGGGCCGATGTCGCTCACTCCGACGGCTATCCGGGCTGGACGCCCGACCCGCAGTCGGCCCTGCTCGCAAAGACGGTCGATGCCTACAAACGGCTGTTCGGCGCCGATCCCAAGGTCCGTGCGATCCATGCCGGACTGGAGTGCGGCCTGTTCCTCGAAAAATACCCCGAACTGGAAATGGTTTCGTTCGGCCCGACCCTGCGCGGCGTCCACTCGCCCGACGAACGGCTCGAAATCGCCACGGTTCCCAAATTCTGGGACCTGCTGCTCGAAGTGCTGAAAACCGTCTGATTCCGGCGATTATATTATTGAAACCGGGAGACTTTTTAAAGAGGTCTCCCGGTTTTGTGTCATTCGGTCGCCAGCGGGTATATATGTCCTTTGAAATCGACGATATTATGACCGGAATATCCTCCGTTGACATGCACGAAGCAGGCGTTCGTATTTTTGTACAGTATGATTATCAGTTCTTTGTCCTGCCATTTTTGAGCGCCGTCTATTTTCATGCTAAACTGTATGTCGCCGTTTTTTTTATGTTCTCCTTTCGTTATTTCTGCGGCATCGTCCTCGATATTCCAATGGTCCATGGGGGACCGGGGAAAGAGGTCCGGCGAGAACCGGATAACAGCTTTATTGCCATCCATGGATATCTGGCTGTTAGTCTCCGATTTAGTCGGGTACTTGCCGCCGGGAAAGTAAAACTCGGTCGCTTCGATAATGAATTTTCGTTCGTCGAGCGCCTGAATCGCCTGCTTGTAAAGCACCTCTTCCGCCGTGCTTTCGCCGGTTCTGCTTCCGGTTTTTTGCGCTGCACAGCCTGCCATAGCCATAATCAGCATAATTACGGACAGTGATTTTAATATGATTTTCATAGCTGGAATGGTTTAAATAGTATAAACTGCCCAATATAATTGATCGGGCAGTTTATATGAAATATTATCTGCACGTTACAAACGCTTTCACGGCGGCTTCGCTGGCATCGAGTATTCCCGAACCTTTAAATCCCGTCAAATTGCGTCCTTCACTGAGCCGAAACCTGGTGAATTCTCTTTCTACGGTGTTTGGGTTGTGGTATTTCGGATAGAGAATCCGCACGGTCCGATACCATGCATATTCGACTGCTTCTGCATAGCCCGGTGTCAATCTGTATTTCGATGAATTTCTAAGTTCATTATAATACTTCATGGCGCAAGAAGTCTCGTACCACGGTTCCGGTGCGGATTTTGGAAATTTTCCATTAGGTAATTCGATTCGGTTATAATCAAATCCCACACCACCTCCTCCTGTGTCGAATCCTACAGTGTTTTTAATGTAGTCAGCAAATGTGAGAATCAGGCTTCCATGGCTTTCGCTGTATTCGCCTCTACATGCACTGCAATTGTTTCGCCAACCACCATTTAGAAATCCGCAATCTGTGTTTGGACACCTCCAATGGAATGCACTGCTTCTCGTTATGACATCGTCATCCGGAACAGTCCGATTGACGGTCAGATCATCATTACTGCAATTGCTCAAAAGCAATCCACTACCTGTAACCATAAAGGCTACGAAGAAGCTTTTTCGGAATACCAAAAGTTTTTTCATAGGAAATAAGTGTAAGTGGGTGGTGAATATTATGCAAGCTATTCATTAGCTTTATATGCAATATAATAAAATAAATTGAAATTAACTAATAATAAATTGATTTTTTTGATTATTATATTGCTGCAGAATTGTCGTAAATATAAATCCCCGCCGTTCCGCTTCCCCCTTTTTTCGACCCGGCCTTTTCTGCGTCAACCACCGTCGGTCCAAATATTGCCGCCGCAAACGCTTCGGTTTTTTATTGGTGAAGTGGCAAAATTAGTTATATTTGTATTCCAAAAAGTCACTGCGCATGATCCCGAAATACGGTTGCCTGCTGGTCGGCCTGCTCACCGTATGCGGTGCCGCGGCCCAGCATCCCGATGACGAATATTACCCCTATGCCGCCCGGCAGGAGGAGCGTACGCCGCTTCTGCTGACCGACTCGACGCTGTTTTACCGTGCCGTGCAGACGACTCCTGACCTCTATGCCGAACATACCGCCTTCAACCTGCCTTATGTCTCCGTGAAACGCCGGGGCCTGAATTACCGCGACGAATCCGCCTCGGTCGGGGTTGTACGGCTTTCGTCTCGGTATTTCGGGGCGATGCGCCTGTTGGGGGCCGATGAAGTACGCTATGGAGGGCTTGCGGCGGCGGACGGCGTTACGGGCGGAGTCGGTGGTTTGCGCTTGTTCCGGTTTACGGCCGATTATCCGCAGGCGTCGCGCTATACCGCCGTCAGTTTTACGGACCGCAGCTATCTGGCCGGGGCGCGGCTGTCCGTCACCGAACCGCTCGGCTGCGGATGGAGCGGTACGGCGGCTCTCGACGCCCGTACGGGGCGCGACATGCACGTCGAAGGCGTCTTCACCAATGCGCTGACTGCGAGTCTGCGCGCCGCGAAGCGGTTCGGCGACGATCACAACCTGAGCCTGATGCTCATCGTTCCGCCCTCGGTCCGGGGTACGCGTCTCTCCTCGGCCGAAGAGGCGTTCCGGCTTACGGGCGACCGGCTCTATAACCCCGCATGGGGATTCCAGCACGGCAAGGTCCGCAATTCGCGCGTGCGGCGGGAGTTCGTGCCGCTGGCTGTCGTCTCCTACCGGATGCCGGTTTCGCAATCGACGTCGCTTGCCGCCGATTTCAGCGCGGAGTACGGCACGCGCAAATACAGTGCGCTGGGATGGTACGACGCCCGCACGCCGATGCCCGACAACTACCGCTACCTGCCCGGTTATACCGGTGACCGCGAGACCGAGCAGGCGTGGCGGGCCGGCGACGCGCGCTATACGCAGATCGACTGGGACGAACTGATCGCCCAGAACCGCATGGCGGCGGGCCATGCCGTCTATGCCCTCGAAGACCGCGCCGAGCGGCTCGGCGACCTGAACTTCAGCGCCCTGTTTACGACTGCGCTCGACGCCCGGCTGACACTGCGTTACGACTTGGTTCTCCGCCATGCGCGGTCGCGCAATTACAAGCAGATGCGCGACCTGCTGGGTGCGGAGTATATCACCGACATCGACCAGTATCTGGTGGACGACGATACCTACAGCAACCTTCTGCAGAACGACCTGCGGCGTCCCGACCGTACGATCCGCAAGGGCGGCAGGTTCGGCTACGATTATGCGCTGACGACGCGCCGGGCCGATGCGCGGCTGCATGCCGAATACCGCTCCGACCGCTTCCGCGCCGATCTCGTCCTTTCGCTGGGCGCCGCCGCAGTCTGCCGCCGCGGGTATTACGAGAAGGAGCTTTTCCCCGGCGCACAGTCGTACGGCCGTTCGCGCCGGGTGCGGTTTACGCCCTATACCCTCAAAGCGACCGCCGGCTGGGCCTTCTCGCCCCGCAGTTACCTCGAAGCGTCGGCCGCCGCCGAAGCCGTGCTGCCCGACGCCGCGGACCTTTTCTACCAGCCGCAGTACAACAACCGCGTCATCGACGATCCCTGTCCCGAACGCCGCTATGCCGCCGAAATCAATTACAGCCGTACGGGCGAAACGCTGACCCTGCGGTTTTCGGCTTATCTCTTGGCAATGTTCGACGGCGTCGAGACCCGTCGTTACTACGATGACATGGCGGGCGTATTCTGCGACATGGCTGCGACGCGGATCGGACGCATGGCCTGCGGCGTCGAAGCCGCCGCCGACATCCGGCTCTCTTACCGCTGGAGTCTGTCGCTCGCCGCATCTGCGGGGCGTTACAAATTCATCCGCAACCCGCGGATAACCGTGATCTCCGACGTCGATAATTCGGTCGTGGACGCCCGTGCCGTGAGCCACCTGAACGGTTGCACGCCCGGCGGCGCGCCGCAGCTGACGACCTGCGCCGAACTGGGTTACTTCGGTCCGAAAGGATGGGGATTCAAAACTTCGGCGGGATACGCCGGCGCGCGTTACGTCGAACCGTCGCTGCTGCGGCGCACCGAGCGGATCGCCCGTCAGGGCGGCACGACGTGGGAGATGTTCGACGCCTTCACCCGTCAGCAGCGGCTCGGCGACGCCTTTACCCTCGACGCGGCGCTTTTCAAAACCTTCTGGTTCGACCGTTCGCGGCTGACGGCGTCGCTGATCCTGCGCAATCTGCTGGGCGACGGCGACACCGTTTACAGCGCTTACGAGTCGCAGCGCGTGCGCCGCATCCGTTCGGGCGACACGCTCTGCTATGCTCCCCATGCGACGCGCCTTACCTATGCCTATCCCCGTTCGTTCTATCTTACAGTCTCTTACCGATTTTAGGACGTAAGTAAAAAAACGGCCGATTTTTTTGGATTTCGACATGGAATTCGTAACTTAAAGGTCGAAAAACCATTAAAACTTCAAAATTCCATGATTATCGGTATTCCCAAAGAGATCAAGAACAACGAGAATCGCGTTGCTCTCACCCCCTCCGGCGCTCAGGAGCTGACCAAACGGGGTCACAAGGTTTATGTGCAGGCTTCGGCCGGTGTGAACAGCGGTTTTGCCGATGATGCCTATACGGCGGTAGGGGCGGAGATGCTTCCCACGATCGAAGACGTCTACGCCCGCGCCGAGATGATTATCAAGGTCAAGGAGCCGATCGCCCCTGAGTACCAGCTGATCCGCAAGGACCAGCTGGTCTTCACCTTCTTCCACTTCGCCAGCAGCGAACCTCTCACCCGCGCCATGATCGACAGCGGGGCGGTGTGCTGCGCCTACGAGACCGTCGAACGGGCCGACCGCTCTCTGCCGCTGCTGATCCCGATGTCCGAGGTCGCGGGCCGCATGGCCACGCAGGAGGGCCGCTACTTCCTTGAGAAACCCCGCGGCGGCAAGGGCATTCTGCTGGGCGGCGTTCCGGGCGTGAAACCCGCCAAGGTCTTCGTCATCGGCGCAGGCGTGGTCGGCACGGCCGCGGCGCGTACGGCCGCCGGAACGGGAGCCGACGTCACGATCTGCGATATTTCGCTGCAGCGTCTCACGTACCTTGCCGACGTGATGCCCAAGAACGTCAAAACCCTGATGTCTTCGGAATACAACATCCGCGAGGAGCTCAAGCGCGCCGATCTGGTCGTCGGCTCGGTGCTGATTCCGGGCGCCAAGGCTCCGAAGCTCGTCACGCGCGATATGCTGAAGGAGATGGAACCCGGCACGGTGATGGTCGACGTGGCCATCGACCAAGGCGGCTGCTTCGAGACGTCGCGGCCTACGACGCACGAGGACCCCGTCTATTATGTGGACGGCATCCTGCACTACTGTGTGGCCAATATTCCGGGTGCGGTGCCCTATACCTCGACGTTGGCGCTCACCAATGCGACGCTTCCCTACGCCATCCAGCTGGCCGACAAGGGTTGGCGGCGGGCCTGCCGGGAAAACCGCGAACTCGAACTGGGACTCAACATCGTGCA
>UMGC01035124.1_pt1 | contig 15978 bp, 15 predicted proteins | sample 1965151 | NCBI WGS metagenome assembly UMGC01 (sample SAMEA4836061, study PRJEB28245) | human gut metagenome | biome: gut microbiome; material: fecal sample | place: Denmark | collected 2008 | reverse complement strand
CCAAACCTCAAAGTGTAAAAGGTGCATTTCTTCGAATGCTTACAATTAAATATTGTTGTATATAGTCGTGATCAGGAATTGGTGAAAATGTTTAATTTGATATCTATGTCGGAAGGAAATAATTCCAGGGAAAATTCATATTATACTGTCAATAAGGAAGGACAGATAGATATGCCTATCCTTGGACTGATCTCTGTTGAAGGACTGACTCGTTTGGAAGTGGCAGACTTGATAAAATATCGGTTGTTAGCCGGAAAGCTCTTGCGTGATCCTACTGTAACGGTAGAATATGCAAATATGTATTATTATGTGATGGGAGAAGTCGGAAATCCGGGAAAGCATGAAATAGAACATGATCAAATTACTTTGCTTGAAGCCTTATCGGAAGCTGGTGACCTCACTATACAAGGTCGACGTGACAATATTTTAGTTCTTCGAACGGTAAATGGTGAGCAAACTCCGTATAGAGTGGATATTACTCAGACAGAAAAGTTATATGGTTCACCAGCTTTTTATTTGCAACAGAATGATTTGATTTATGTAGAGCCTAATACGATGCGCGTTAACCAATCCCAGTTGAATGCAAATACGCTCCGTACTCCGGGCTTTTGGTTCTCAGCAACCTCCTTTGTGCTTTCTCTTATATTACTGCTTACACGATAAAAGTATGGAAAGATATCATTTAAAAACAGATAATCAACAGAGTTCTACGGGTAATAAGTTTCGTGTAAAAGATTATTTTTTTCTCTGTATAGGTCATTGGCCGTGGTTTATTATATCTTTGCTTATAGCGATGGGAGGAGCCGTATTATATTTGAAATGCACTCCTAAAGTTTATACCCGTACAGCCTCTATTCTTATTAAGGCAAACGATAATAGTTCAGGTTCAGATCAGCAGTTGAAAGAGCTTGGCATCATACAGAGCCCATCGAATGTGACCAATGAAATTCTTTCTTTACAGACTACACCTGTTGCAAAAGAAATTGTAGGTTTGCTAAGTTTAGAGGTTAATTATCTGCGTGAAGGAACCTTTCATGATGAAGTGATCTATGGCATTCACAGGCCTATTACAGTTTTATTTGCAGATCTAAATGATAATGAAACGGCTTCTTTATATATTCATTTAAAAGCAGACAGTTCACTCGTCTTGAGTGACATGAGGCGTAACAATGAATTGTTTGAAGATAAAATAACCATGAGGTTAGGACAGACCAAACAGACTCCTATCGGAAATCTTACCATATTGCCTTCTCCGTATTATAAATACGGTACAACAGACCAGATAAAGGTCTCTCGTTCACCTATAGATGCCGTGGCGAATTCTATTAAAGGAAAGATTTCTGTTAAATTGCGGGATAATAACTCGACTATTCTTGATATCAGTTATACTGATGTATCTGTTAATCGTGCAGAAGATGTATTGAATGCACTTGTGACCGTTTATAATGAAAACTGGGTAAAAGATCGTAATCGAATTACGGTTAGTACCAATGAATTTATAAAGGATCGTTTGGGAGTGATAGAACAAGAATTAGGAAATGTAGAACAAAATATATCTAATTATAAATCGGAACATTTGGTTCCTGATGTCCAACAAGTTGGAAGTATGGCTATCAGTCAGGCTAATACAGCAGAGCAGGAGTCTAATGCATTAAGTAATCAAATTTACATGATACGTTATATTCGTAGTTATTTGTTGGATGGACAGCATGAAAACCAATTGTTACCTTCCAATTCAGGAATCGGAAGTTCTACGATTGGAAGACAAATCGAAGAATATAACGAGATTCTACTTCAACGCAATAATCATTTGGCCAATTCCTCTCTTCAGAATCCATTAGTAATGGACTTGGACCAACATCTGGCAACTTTACGTCGCTCTATTATACAGTCGCTCGATAATGAATTGGCTATTTTAAGTACCCAGCAAAAGAACATACGCTCCGATTATGATCAGGCTATTGCAAAGATAGCTTCCAATCCTCAACAAGCAAAATATTTGTTGTCTGTAGAACGTCAACAAAAAGTGAAAGAGTCATTGTATCTTTTCCTTTTGCAAAAGCGGGAAGAGAATGAATTGTCTCAAGCCTTTACAGCATATAATACCCGATTGATCGAGCCTCCGCATGGAAGTATGGCTCCGACCTCACCGGTACAAAATACCATTTTGTTTTATGCCTTCTGTTTAGGATTAGCCTTTCCTGCATTTATTTTGATCGGGAAAGAAATTTTAAATACGTCTGTTCGTAGTCGGAAAGACTTAGAGTTGCTTAATGTTCCATTTGTTGGAGAGATTCCTTTGGCACAAACAGAGAAAAAAGGTTTTCAATTGGTCCCCAAAAGAGAAAAAATAAAAGAAAAACCAAAGATTCTGATAACCGATAAAAGCCGGAATATTATGAATGAATCTTTTCGTGTTGTACGTACTAATATGGAATTTATTTTGGGCTTTAATGATAATCATCACCGTATTATCATGCAGACTTCTATCAATCCAGGAAGTGGAAAGACGTTCATTACTGCAAATTTAGCGGTAGCAATGGGACTTAAAGGTAAAAAGGTGCTGGCTGTTGATTTAGATCTCCGTAAAGGTTCGTTGTCTGTATACGTTGATTCTCCTCATCGGGGTATCTCAAATTTTTTAAGTGGACAGGAACCTGATTATAAAAGTTTGATTGTTCGTCAGAATGGCATTGATTTTTTACCTTGTGGTACTCTTCCTCCCAATCCATCCGAACTCTTATTTTCACCTCGTTTCCCAAAGATGATGGAGGAAATTCGCGAAATGTATGATTATGTTTTTATTGACTGCCCGCCGGTAGAGATTGTTGCCGACGCTACTATAATCAGCCATTATGCAGATTTGACTCTCTTTATCATTCGGGCAAAGATACTGGATCGTTCGTTCTTACCTGATATTGAACGTTGGTACAATGAAAAGAAATATAAAAATCTGTGTATTATTTTGAATGGAACAGAAACTTTTTCCGGATATTATGGATATCATAAGTATGGATACTATTATGGGAAAGATTATGGTATAAGTAATTCGTAATGCCGTTAAAAGACTTTAGAGCCTATATCATGATGCTTTATGGAAGCTTCGGTTTATCAGCCTTTATTCCTTATTATAGTAACGTTGCTTTGTTTAATAACCGGTTACCGTTATATTTCTTCTTATGGTGATATCTTGCAACGAACACAGGAAGGATGGCTGTTTTCTCTTGTATTAAGTATTGTCTTTGTACTATGGATAGGTATGCGTCCTGTCAGTGGAGTATATTTTGGTGATACTATTAATTATGCCCTAATCTATGCTAATATGAATCTGGAGACAGTAAAAATAGATTGGCATAGTGAATGGATTTGGCAATGGTTTACCATGGGATGTAAGAAAGCCGGTTTAAATGTTCACATATATTTTGTCCTGATTGAAGCTGGTTATATACTGTCTGCTTGGATAGCGGTAAAAAAATTCTTGCCGAATCATCCTATGTTGGGGATGCTGTTCGTCTGGTCTTCTTTGATGTTTTTTTCATTTGGAACCAATGGGTTACGTAATGGACTGGCTTGTCATCTGATCTTATTGGCTATGGTTTTTTTGTTTGATGACAAATATATTACTGGAAGTCTTTTATGCTTAATAGCTTTAGGCATTCACCGTAGCGTTATGCTGCCTATTGTTGCCATAGTGGTTGGTCTGTTTTTGATTAAAGATGTAAAAATCTCAATAGGATTCTGGTTCCTTTCGATATTAGTCTCTTTGATTGCGGGTGATACGGTTACTTCGTTTTTAGCTTCCTTGACCTTTGATGATCGACTGTCCAGATATACAAGTTCTGATGCAGATATGTCACAATTCTCGTCTACGGGTTTCCGTTGGGATTTCCTGCTGTACAGTGCTATGCCGGTTTGTATGGCGTGGTATGTATGTGTAAAGCGGCAGATTCAAGACAACTGGTACAACGCTTTATGTGTTACCTATTGTTTATGCAATGCTTTCTGGATTATTGTTATACGTTCGTCATTTAGCAATCGTTTCGCTTATTTATCGTGGTTTCTATATCCGCTCATGATTGCATATCCACTTGTAAATCTTCCGGTATGGAAAGATCAGGATCAAAAAATTGGTTTGATACTATTGTCATATTGTGGTTTTACATTGTTTATGCAGTTTATTTATTGGTAATAATAGAAGTATTCATTTTTTAAATTATAGACTATGTATATGAACTTAAAAAGAATGGCAAACTATTTCTTTTTAATGATCTGCTTGTTTTTGTCGCTTTCTGTAACGGCACAGACACAGACCAAACCACTTTGGGTTCAAAAAGGAGAAAAGTCTTTAGAAAAAAAGCCTACAAACGAAAGCTATTATTTCAAAATTTTCAACACTTATGGAATGGATGTCAACCTTTTAGAGAAACAACGTTTCCAACCTCTTTTAGAACATATCCGTGACCGTTATCAGGCAGATCCGGCCCAAATAAAACTGGATAGTTTGTACTTAAGTAATGATTCATCAAAAATGACTTATCGCATTACATTTACCGATTCGATAGGTAATGCTGTAGTATATGCCGAAAAAGTAGATGAGTATCGTGCTTTTGAGGATTATGTGGATAATACCTACCAATTTGAGTATTACCAGTTGTATGCCATATCCAAACGCGATTCTGTTCCTGTATTTGATGAATTTACGCTTTCAAGAACATACAATTATAAAGCCGTATGTCTTTCTTTAATTCCGGGACTTGGACAAATCTATAAAGGGCAGAAAATAAAGGGATATGCTATTTTGGGAATGGAAGCAACTTTGGTCGTTTCTGCTGTCGCGTTTCATTTTAAGAAACATTATTGCGATAAACAAATCAGTGAACAACCGCAATTTGCAGATAGCTGGAGAAGTAAATCTTTGGGATGGAGGCAAATGCGTAACTTATGCTTTGGAGTTGCTGGCTGTTTTTATGTTTATAATCTGATTGATGCGGCACTTAGTAAAGGTAGTAGGCATGTTGTCGTGAAGAAGCCCAAACTGCAAGTCTTGCCTTCTGCCTCACCAGAGGGAGCTGGCATGACTTTATCATTCAACTTCTGATTCAATATGGCTGATATAAAAATACATCTGTGTCTTGCTCACATGAGTGGCCTGGAGCAGCATTATATTCGTTCAGCTATTGAAAGTAATTGGGTAGCTCCGTTAGGTCCTAATGTAGAAAAATTTGAAAAAGAGCTGGAGACTTTTGTTGGATACGATAGACATGTTACGGCAGTTTCATCAGGTACTGCAGCTCTCCATCTTGCTCTGATCTTATCTGGGGTAGGCAGGGGAGATGAAGTCATTTGTCAGAGTTTTACTTTTATAGCATCAGCTAATCCTATTTTATATCAGGGAGCAACTCCGGTCTTTGTAGACAGCGAAACTGATACCTGGAATATGTCTCCTCTGCTTTTGAAAAAGGCTATTGAAGACCGACTCCGGATAACGGGAAAGTTACCTAAAGCCATTGTAGTTGTTCACTTGTATGGAATGCCTGCCCAGATGGATGAAATCATGGATATAGCAGATTATTACGCTATTCCCGTCATTGAAGATGCTGCAGAAGCTATGGGATCTACCTACAAAAGCCGTCCTTGTGGCACCTTTGGGAAATATGGTATTTTCAGTTTCAATGGAAATAAAATGATTACTACCAGTGGTGGAGGAGCGTTAATCTGTCCCAGTGAAGAGATGAGCCGTAAAGCTTTATTTTATGCTACTCAGGCTCGTGAACCCTTTCCGTACTATCAGCATGAATGCGTAGGATATAATTATCGCATGAGTAATATTTGTGCAGGGATCGGGTGTGGACAAATGAGTATACTTCACGAACATATTGCTCATCATAGATATCTGGCAGCCTGCTATCAGTCCTTGCTGAGAGATGTACCAGGCATTTCTGTGCATACCAATCCTGATGCTGATATTTCAAGTAATTATTGGTTGAGTACAATCTTGATTGATCCTGTCATTACGGGTACGAACTATGAACAAATCAGGAAGCATTTAGCGGAAAAAGGTATCGAAAGCCGCCCGTTATGGAAACCTTTGCACTTGCAGCCGCTTTTCAGGAAAGCGCCTCGTTATGTCAATGGAGTTAGTGAGAACCTTTTTGCTAAAGGCTTATGTTTACCGAGTGGTCCGTATGTACAGGAAAAAGATGTACTATGGATAACTAATGAAATTAAGAAATGTATAAGAAAATAACAGATTGGTTTTTGTTTCGTAAAACCTTTCCTTATTGGTGTGTATTCTTAACGGATTGTTTGATTGTTCTGTTTTCGGGTATAATGGCTTATGCCATAAACCATGGCTTGTCTGTTTGTGTACAGAACTTGGGAACATTATTATATACATTACTGATTTATGAAGTTTGTTTTATAGTAGGTTTCCATATGTTTCATACTTATAGTGGCATTATACGGAAATCATCTTTTATAGATTTGCTCCATTCCGTATGTTCTTTGTTGATCGGTCTGGTTATTATTATGTGTTTACGTATATTTCTACATACCGATCTCATATTCCTGACCATCCGTTTCCGAGACTTGTTGATTCAGGTGATACTGGCCACTATTGGTATGTGCGGATTACGTACGATAGCAAAAGTCTTTTATGATTACTATTTAAAGCGTCGTGTGACGTCGGGGAATGCCTATGGCTGGGATGATAGTGCGTTATTCGAATGGGAGATGAAAGCTCTGTTACCTCGTGATCCCATTACCATAGACATGAATGCAATCAATCAAAAATTGAATGGGAAACGAATCTTAGTTACGGGAGCAGCTGGTAGTATTGGCAGTGAACTGGTAAAATTGCTTGCTGACTGTTCACCGGAAGAACTTATATTAGTTGATCAGGCAGAATCTCCATTACATGAAGTATTATTGGCGATGACTTATAACTTTCCAAGTTTAAAGTGCCATACTATTGTTACTAATATATGTCATAGCCACCGTATGGAACATATTTTTAAAAAATACAGACCTCAAATAATTTTTCATGCGGCAGCTTATAAACATGTTCCCATGATGGAGGACAATCCTGTTGAAAGTATATTAAATAACGTGGATGGCACCCGTAAATTAGCAGATTTAGCCGTAAAATACGGAGTGAATGAATTCGTGATGATCAGTACAGACAAAGCTGTCCGGCCAACAAGTGTGATGGGGTGTTCCAAACGTATTTGTGAAATCTATTGTCAGAGTTTGGCTAAATTCAATAAAAATAATTGCAAGTTCATTACCACTCGTTTTGGGAATGTGTTAGGTTCTAACGGCTCTGTTATTCAGGTCTTTCGTAAACAGATACGTTGTGGCGGACCTGTTACAGTTACTCATCCAGATGTAGTGCGATATTTTATGTTGATACCCGAAGCTTGTCGGCTGGTATTGGAAGCTTGCCGTATGGGTAAAGGAGGGGAAATATTTGTATTTGATATGGGATATCCAGTACGTATTTCCGATTTGGCACGTCAGATGATAAAGTTAAGTGGTAATAGAAATATTCAGATTAAATACACAGGATTACGTCCGGGAGAGAAACTTTATGAAGATCTGTTGAGTGACAAGGAAAATATGATGTCGACTTCACATGGAAAAATCAAAATAGCCCAAGCTCAGGAGTTCGATTTTGATACTATAAGCAAGAAGATTGATCAGTTAATAGAAACGGCAAAAACGTACGATGTACAAAAAATCATTATGTTGATGGAGCAAATTGTTCCTGAGTATAAGCATGCAATTTATAAGAAAAACAATTAAAAATATATGACTATGAAGCTGATAGATGTAGTACGTAAGGCAGCTGCGTCTCTCTTAGTTTGGGGAGTAGCATCTTTTAATTATGCAGTCTTTGCACAAGAGGACAAGTACAAGGATTACAGGGAAGTGTACCGTGATACGACCGATTACGTAGCTCCAACAGAATTAGGAATTAAAAAAGATACAATTGTAGATCCTTTACGTGTGGTTACTAATAAATTTGGTAAGAACTGGTTCATATTTGCTACAGGTGGTTTGCATACTTATCGGGGAGATTATTCAACTATGGGAAAGTTTTCTGGAACGCTTTCTCCCGACTGGAGTATAGGTATCGGTAAATGGTTCACTCCTGGAATTGGTTTAAAAGTAGAGTTTATCCGTTCAAATTCTCGTGGATATACTGGGTATACCACCGGACATTATGGATATGGCGATGTTCTGTATAAAGAAGATGGTACTCCTTACCGGAAAATGAAGACAGGTTGGTGGGATATTAGTGGAAGTGCCGTTTTAAATCTATCTCGTTTATTTATGGGATATGAAGGATATAATAGTCCCAGACTGATGAATCAATTTATGGCTAATGTAGGTATTGGTGGAGTTCATCACCTGGGATATGAACATAGTCATGGGTCTGATAATGAGTGGAGTGGACATGTGGAACTGCAATACAGCCGTTTCTTTAATCGTAAAAAACGATTCTCGTTGGATATAAAGGCTCGTGGTATTTTTTATCAGACAAATTTTGATTTGGAATATGGTCAAGCTGATCATGCAGCCAATAAATGGGATTGTAATTTGGGTATAGATGTCGGGTTTACTTACTATTTGGGTAAACAGCGTTCCAATGGTTGGGGACGTGCAACAACGCAGTTATACAAACGTGATTATAGAGAACGTAAAATCTTAGTTGTACGTGAAAAAGAGCATCCGGTGAAATATGGAACAATTACTTTCTATGTCTTTTATCCCAATAACTACTCCGGAAGAAATGATGCGCCGCAGGTACAAAGTTCAGTAGTCAATGCTTTGGATTATTTGGCAGGCGGTATCTTCACTCAAAAACAATATGTAAACAGCGATGCTGTAACTTCATGTATCGAAAAAGGTACATCCATGAACTCTTTGGCTATTCAGGATTTGCCAACTGAAACGGCAGATAGAGATTTTGAAATTAATTTTGTGCCTCGTGGTTATGAAATGTTGAAAGACCAGCCTCTGTCATATAGTTTGGAAGCAAGTGCAATGACCGATTTTTATAAGAAGGCAGGATATTATTATGCCCCAATATACGACGGTTTACATACTTGGAAATATCGTATCGATAACGAAACGCTCAAGCAACAATTATTGAGTTATGATAATTATACAGAAACAACTTCTTATGGCTTGAATTCTCATGACGGTTTGGATATCATCCGCCAGCACATGGATATTGATAGCAATGAAGAACTAGTAAGTTTTGCTGATGTATATGCTGTTATGAATTCAGACAAAGGTTATATTTCGCAATTTACAAATGCGGAAAGTGTATCGCATATCCAAAATGTATTTAAAGATGGTGTAATCACTATGATTCAGGTAGAAGGCTTGGCTACCAGTCAGGATAACTATACAGGTGCTAATGCAGAACAGGTTGGTATAGAACGTAATACGGCTCTTTCTCAAAACAGAGCACAAACTGTTATTTCATGGTTGAAGACCAACGAACACATGAAAGAGGTCGCTTCACAGATTTACCTGGTTGGTCACATGAATGGAATACGTACGGTAAATGATAAGAGTACTCGTGGTTTGAATGCCAAATTGAACAGATGCGTTAAAGTTCGTATTCATTATATGATAAGATAAGGATTACAGGTATCCTGTAATTAATTATTTATACAGATGCCTGTGGAAAGAATTGCCATAGGCATTTGTTTTTAATACATGATAAAATCTGAAGATTTTATGATATAATAATGAAGATGATGTGAACAAATATTTTTTCTTTTCGTTCTTAATGCCTTATATAGCAGGCTTATAGGTGGATGAATAATAAGTTGAACTATGAATATAAAAGATCGTAACCCTGAAAAACAAGAATGGACAATAGAAATTAAGCCAAAGAAAAGATTATTGGATATTGATTTGAAAGGTCTATGGTTATATCGGGATTTATTTTATATGTATGTAAAACGGGATATTATAACTGTTTACAAACAAACAATATTGGGACCTTTATGGTTCCTTATACAACCTATACTAACAACTATCATGTATATGTTTGTATTCGGAGGATTAGCTGGAATATCTACTGATGGAGTTCCACAATCACTTTTTTATATGTCAGGAATTTTGCTGTGGAATTATTTTAATACAGTTTTTATGCTCTCATCCAATATATTTATAGCTAATGCAAATATTTTTGGAAAAGTATATTTTCCACGACTTGTTGTTCCTTTATCTGGTATTGCTTCTAATTTGATAAAGCTAGGTATCCATTTGTGTCTGTTCATTGTGATTTATTTGTATTATTACATACAAGGAGCAGATTTAACTATAAGTTGGACTGTCCTACTTTTTCCTTTTCTGATTTTTATGATAGCATTTCATGCCATGTCTTGGGGACTAATAATCTCTGCATTAACTACAAAATATAGGGATTTGACTCAATTGATATCTTTTGGCATACAACTGTTTATGTATTTAACTCCTGTCGTTTATCCATTAAGCGCTACGCCACAAAAATACTATTCATTTATATTTTTAAATCCGTTAACACCAATATTTGAAACATTCAGATATAGTTGGATGGGAAGTGGAGCACTTGATTGGGGAGGGCTAGGGTATAGTTTTATTATCTTGTTGTGCTCTCTTTTTTTATCTGTTGTCATATTTAGTCGGGTAGAACGTAATTTTATGGATACTGTATAAGAATAATTATGAGTAATATAGCTATTCAATTCGATAATATAGGAAAATTATATCATTTGGGAGCCGTTGGAACTGGAACTCTGTCACACGATTTAAATCGATGGTGGAAAACGGTTGTATTAAAGCAAGAAGATCCTTATCTTAAAGTAGGAGAAACAAATGAACGTTCTAAGAAAGGGCATTCAGAATTTGTATGGGCATTAAAAAACATATCATTTGATGTCAAGCAAGGAGATGTTGTTGGTATTATCGGTAAAAACGGTTCAGGAAAGTCCACTTTGTTAAAACTCTTATCTCGTATTACGGCTCCTACAACAGGCGTTATTCGGGCAAAAGGGAGAATCGCTTCTTTGTTGGAGGTAGGAACTGGATTCCATCCAGAGATGACAGGGAGGGAAAATATATATATGAATGGAGCCATAATGGGAATGACCCGTTGTGAAATTAAACATAAAATAGATGAGATTATTGATTTTGCGGGCATTGAAAGATATATTGATACTCCTGTGAAAAGATATTCAAGTGGTATGACCGTCCGTTTAGGTTTTGCTGTTGCAGCTTTTTTAGAGCCGGAGATTCTCGTCGTAGACGAAGTTTTAGCTGTGGGAGATGCCGAATTTAAGAAAAAGGCAATGGACAAGATGCAGGAAGTATCGAAACAGGAAGGACGTACTATTTTATTTGTAAGTCATAATATGCAAAATGTACAAAGCATTTGTAATCAGGGAGTCATACTTAGAAATGGCCAAATTGACTTTATTGGAAAGATAGGGGATGCTGTAAAAGTCTATCAAGAGGATAGGTAGACATATTTAAGCATCTAGATTTAACGTATTGCCTTAAAGAATGAAAACATGGCTTTTGCTGCTGTAATTGTGACTCTTAAATGAGTATGACAGTAGTAATTTTGAGTATTCAGGAACGTCTAAATATACAAAACCTCAATTCATGAAAATTATGATAGAGATCTGCATGAGCAATGGAATAACTTATAGTAACGCATAAACTATCAGAGCCTGAAAAGATTGATAAAGAAACAATTGTAGGTCTATGCTAGAGCTTTATAGAAATTGGACCACTTCTGTTATTATTGCTAGAGAAACTTCTACGACTATCGTAGTAAAAACAAGAGGATGAACTTTTTATTGTTATGTCAAAATAAGTGAGTGATTCCTTAATTGATATAGTACAATATCCTTGTATAGTTTGTTATGGCAATAAAAAAGCTTATCCTAGAAAGCCATCACAAAAAATATTTGGTCAATATAACCTATTTAAAGCTTGGCTTCAAGATAAAATTATCACAAGCTATATGTGGAATAAAATTTTTCGTAAACAAATATTCGACAATATACATTTTTACGAAGACAGATATTTAATGTGTCAGTTATTAACCAGTATTTCCAATATATATATATCAGATATTGGAACATATTATTATTATGAAAGAGAAAATCAAATAACCCAAAAAACTCTATCTCAGGTAACTCTTCAATCAATAATTTGCGCAGATATGAATATTGTCAAATACTTATTGAGAATGAATATATTATTGAATATTTGTACAAAACGATATTTTGACTACTTTACCCATCATTTAATAATGAAAAAAATAATTGGATTTTAGACAAATCTATTTACAAAGATTTAATAATATATAAACCTTCGATAAAAATGATTCTAAAATCTAACATTACTATCTCTATGAAATTAAAACTAATAATTTTTTGTTTATTTACATGAAAGATTTGGTCTCTATAATTATACCAATTTACAACATATATCCATTTATAAAAACATGCTTACAAAGCGTTTGCATGCAATCATATCATTACTTAGAAATCATTTTAGTCGATGATGGATCCACAGACGGTTCTGCTATTGCATGTGATCAATGGAGTTTTACAGATAATAGAATAAAAGTATATCATAAAAAGAATGGTGGTTTATCTGATGCACGAAATTATGGACTATCAAAAGCTACAGGTTCTTATATAATATACCTAGACGGAGATGATTGGATTGCTGCAAATGCTGTAGAAAAATTAGTACATACAGCTCAAGAATATCATGCAGATTTTATACAAGCAAGCTATTATTATGCGTACGAGAATTATCTTTTAGTATATAATGAACCAACTAATATAATAGAATATAACAAAGAAAATGCTCTGAAAGAACTCATTTCAAATGGAAAAATAAAGAATTTCGCATGGGGGAGCCTTATCAAAAGAGAATTAGCCTTACAAGTTCCCTTTATAAAAGGTAGATATTTCGAAGATTCTTTTTGGAAATATCAAATAATGGAATTATCGAATAAATTCGTTTATGTAGCTACTCCACTTTTCTATTATCGACAAAGATCTGAAAGTATATCCGGAAATTTTACAATAAAAAATATTAATCTATTAATAGGAACAGAGAATCGTTTACAATTCATACAAAAGAACTATCCTCAACTATTTAATTTAGCATTAAATAAATACTGGAACTTAACTTTTAATTATATGCTTATGGCTCAACAGTCCTATGATGTAAATATTAAAGAAACTTACATAAGTTATTTCGCAAATATCAATTTAAAATACAAAGAACACTTAAATAAGCACCTGAAATTGATGTATATATTATATAGGAGATACTATCCTTTATTTTACATCATAACTCTTATAGGAAGAGGAATAAACAAAGTAAAGAAGGGGCATTATCTTAAATATTCTTATTCTTAATTTTATGAAAGATTTATTTTATCAACTTATTATAATTCTTTTTTCTTTCCTACCTATAAAGAAAAATAAGATTCTATTTTTCAGTTATTACGGAAACCAATATGGGTGTAATCCTAAATATATCAGCCAATATTTGGTGCAAAATAACTTAGGTTATAAGATAATATGGGCCTTTACAAAACCTGAAAAATATAATGTGCCTGGTATTTTAAAAGTCAAATATTATTCTTTCCATTTTTTTTATGAATTGTGTACCTCAAAAGTTATTATAACGAATTATCGAATGATCACTTTATTTAAAAAACGTAAGAATCAACTGTATATCCAAACATGGCATAGTTCCTTACGTTTAAAAACCATTGAAAAAGATGCACTATCCAGTCTTACGCCACATTATATTCAAATGGCTCAACAAGATTCCCAATATATTGATTGTTTAATTTCAGGATGTAAATTTAGTACAGATATCTTCAAATCATCATTTTGGTATAATGGATTAATATTGGAGTGCGGAACTCCCCGAAACGATTTGTTTTTTTCAAAAGAATTAAATCTGAAAACAAAAATAACAGACAAATACAATATTCCTCAAGATGATAAACTAGTTCTATATGCCCCCACCTTCAGGCAAAGCTACAATTTAGAATACTATAATATAGACTATATAAATCTAAAGGAAGTACTTCATGATCGGTTTGGACATGAATGGACTATTTTAGTTAGATTACATCCACATTTAAGACAATATTCCCAACAGTTATTACATGGGAAACAAACTATTGATGTAACTAGTTATGACGATATACAAGAATTATTAGCTGCTTCTGATATTTTAATAAGTGATTATTCGTCACTCATATTTGATTTTGCTTTAACAAAAAGACCATGCTTTCTGTATGTTCCAGATTTAAATGAATATATTCAAAAAGAAAGAGATTTATATTTTGATATTAATCAATTACCTTTTATTAAATCATCATCAAACAATGATTTGCTATCAGCAATATCAACTTTTAATGAAAAAAAATATTTATCAGAATTGACAGTATTTAATAATAGTATAGGAAGCTACGAAAATGGAGATGCTTGTAAAAAAATAGCAGAATATATAAATCAAAGGTGTGCTAATGATACACTATCACTATGGAAAAGAAAAGAATTATAGGATATACTACTGGAGTATTTGATATGTTCCACATTGGTCATCTTAACATCTTAAAAAGAGCTAAAGAACAATGTGATTATCTTATTGTTGGAGTTTCAACAGATGAATTATGTAAAAGTTACAAAAAGAAGGAACCAATTATTCCCTATGAAGAGCGAAAAGCTATTATAGAGGCTATTAAATATGTAGATGAGGTTATTCCGCAAATAGACAGAAACAAATTTGCCGCATGGCAAAGAATTGGATTTGATATCATGTTTGTAGGAGATGATTGGAAAAATTCACCATTATTTACAGAGTTAGAAAAGAAATTTAAGGATGTAGGTGTAAAAATTGTATTTTTCCCATACACTAAAACAACCTCTTCCACAATTCTAAGAGAAAAACTTGATAAGATAAAATGAAAAAAAGAATTTTATTCGTAATAGATTCATTAATATGTGCCGGGGCCGAAAAAAGTCTAATTACATTATTATCATTAATTGATTATTCCAGATATGATGTCGATTTACAACTATTCAAGTATGGAGGAGAATTTGAAAAATATCTCAATAAAAATGTAAATTTATTACCTCCGTTTCAATATACAACTTTTATTGAGAAATCACTCTCTAAACAACTCTTCAGCCTCATACATATTAAAAATATCAAAATGTTTTTGATGCGTATATTATATTCCACTTTATTAAGGGTAAATCATCAATTAAATAACGCCATGATTGCCAGAATATATTGGCAAACCATAGGAAATTGTATTGAAAAAAGTCCCATATCGTACGATTATGCCATTGCTTACGCTCAAGGTGTCCCAACATTTTATGTAATAGATAAAGTTCATGCAAAAAAAAAAATTAGGATGGGTAAATGCTATTTATAAACTTAATGGTAAAGAAAAAGAGTTTCAATTAAACTATTATTATAAATTATATAAAATCAATAGTTCGTTAAACATTAGCCTAGCCTAAGCGGCTTTGGCCGTAAATAAAATGAGTTCTTTGAAAAGTCTGTCAATTAAATGCGTGTCTGGTTCAATCCCAGACACGTGAATAAATCGTTCAAGCATGTAAGCATTGTGTATGACTGACTTGCATGATGATATGGAATATTTTATTCCCATCCTCTTACAGGCAGCCTTGGCAAGGTTTATCGCTGCAAGTGATGCATTAAAGTGAAATGCCAGTTTCCTGAAGTCTGTAGACTGACAGTTTGTTATTCCGGCATATTGCTTGGCATCACGAAAGCAAAATTCGAGTTGGAAACGTGTTCTGTAAAAGTCCAGAACATCCTGTGCGTTCTGTGTTTCGTCCGTAGAGAAATACAGCTGCCATTTGTCCGTTCTTCCATCCATAGGATACCATACAGCCA
>UMGC01084180.1_pt1 | contig 16031 bp, 15 predicted proteins | sample 1965151 | NCBI WGS metagenome assembly UMGC01 (sample SAMEA4836061, study PRJEB28245) | human gut metagenome | biome: gut microbiome; material: fecal sample | place: Denmark | collected 2008 | reverse complement strand
CAGGATCACCGCATCGAAGCTCTGGAGGCTCATAGCGGAGAACCATCTCCCATGGAGTAAAAAAATAATATACTGGACGCTTGCGAATGGGTGAAGGCCGTGGCATCTATAGTGTTGCGATGTTCCAAAAGAGAAAGATACCTTTTGGTATCTTTCTCTTTTGCTGTCTTGCCTCCGGGGAGTCGAAGTTTATACCTCCTTCCCGCAGAAAGCGCCGCGGGGCTATTTTCTCTCCGCCGCCAGCTTCAGCAGGGTCTCTTTATCGTTAGGCGTTCCGTCCAGCACGGCGTTCAGCAGATACTGCAGCGCATCACCGACCTCTCGCCCCCGCAGCCCCAGCGCCATCAGGTCGCCGCCCTTCACCGCCAGGTCCTTCAGTGAAAAGCACTGCCGCTTCGCCAGCAGCGTGTTCAGAAGGTCCTCCGCCTGCTGTATATCCGCCAGACGGCAGCGATCCTCCGGGCTTTGGGCGGCGTTGTCGGCCCGCTTCACCTCCAGCAGCTGCCGAAACGTCTCCTCTCCCAGCTGCGACACGGCGCGGGCAATAGCCTTCTCCGTCCGGGCAATATTCCGGTCGTGCCAGCGCACCAGTGTCACGATGCGTTCGGCCGTGCGGTTGTCCATCCGCAGGCGGCGGCAGATATCCGCCGCCAGGTCCGCCGAGATGGCCGGGTGACCATAAAAATGCCCCACGCCCTGTTCATCCCGGGTAAAGCACGCCGGCTTGCCGATATCATGGAGCAGCATAGTCCAGCGCAGGACCACCTCCGCCGGGACGGCGGCCACTGCGTGGGCGCTGTGCCCCCACACGTCGTAGATATGATGGCGATTGTGCTGATCGAAGCCCACGCAGGGCGCGATCTCCGGCAGGAACATCGCCAGCACGTCCGGCCAGTTCAACAGCACCGGCAACACGTGACTGCCGCACAGCAGTTTATCCATCTCTGTCAGGATACGCTCCGGCGCGATACAGCGCAGCAGCGGCGCCTTCACCCGCAGCGCCGCATCGGTCCGCGGCTCGACCGAAAATCCCAGTACGGCGGCAAAGCGCAGCGTCCGCAGGATACGCAGCGCATCCTCCTCAAAGCGTCGTTCCGGCTCTCCCACACACCGCAGGATACCCGCCTCCAGGTCCTCCCGCCCGCCATACAGATCGGTGATATGGCCGCGCAGGTCCATCGCCATGGCATTCACCGTCAGGTCACGGCGGCAGAGATCCTCCTCCAGCCTGTCGGAGAAAAACACCTGATCCGGCCGGCGGTGGTCCGTATAGGTCCCGTCCGCCCGGAAGGTGGTCACTTCAATGTGCATCTCCCCCGCCCGGACCGTGACCGTCCCGTGCTTCAGCCCGGTGGGGATGGCATAGCCGTCAAACAGTGTAAGCACCTGCTCCGGCCGCGCGGCGGTGGTCACGTCCCAATCTCCCGGTGTGCGGCCCAGCAGCGTGTCCCGCACGCAGCCGCCCACGGCATAGGCGGCGAAGCCCGCATCCTCCAGCCGTTCCAGCACATATCGCACCGCCTGCGGCAGCATGGCTTCGCCTCCCCTCACGTTTTTTCGTCCTCCACCGCCAAATACCGGCAAAAAAGCCGGTTGCATGGGCGGAGTCGTTGTATTATAATAGTACAGTAATTTTTCTGTTCCTGTCAAGGAGGCAGCAAATATGTTTCATCCTACTGAGGACTTTCACAAGTATATCCACCCCGGCAAGCGCGTACACCTTGCCGGCATCGGCGGCGTCAGTATGTGCGCGCTGGCGGAGGTATTGCAGGGCATGGGCGTGACGGTGCAGGGCTCGGACATGAGCGAGAGCGACACGGTGAAGCACCTGCGCTCTGTGGGGATCCCCGTGGCCATCGGCCACTCGGCGGAGAACCTGAAAAACTGCGACGCGGTCATCCGCACCGCCGCCATTCACGACAGCAATCCCGAGATCGCCGGCGCCGTGGCACGGGGCATCCCGGTCTATGAGCGCGCCCAGGCCTGGGGCGCCATCATGCAGGGCTACCGCAACGCCCTGTGCGTCTCCGGCACCCACGGGAAGACCACCACCACCTCCATGGCCACCCACATCTTCATGGCGGCCCAGGCAGACCCCACGGTGATGATCGGCGGCACGCTGCCGCTGCTGCACTCCGGCTATCGGGTGGGCAGGGGCGACACCATCATTCTGGAGAGCTGTGAATACTGCAACTCCTTCCTGAACTTCTTTCCCACCGTGGCGGTGATCCTTAACGTCCACGCCGATCATCTGGACTTCTTCAAGGACCTGGCCGATATCGAGCACTCCTTCCACGACTTTGCCGCTCTGGTGCCGGAGCGCGGCTTTATCATCGCCAACACCGATGACGAGGGTGCCCGCGAGGCCGTCAAGGGCCTGACGCATCCGGTGTTCACCTTCAGCGTCAGGGATCGCAGCGCCGACTGCTATGCCGACAACGTCTCCTTCTTTGACGGCTACGGCGACTTCGACGTGGTCATCAACGGCCTGACCTACGCCCATGTGTCCCTGCACGTCCCCGGCGCCCACAATATTTCCAACGCCCTGGCAGCGGCCAGCGCCGCCTATGTTCTCGGCCTTCCCGGCGAGGCGGTAACGGCGGGTCTGGCGTCCTTCACCGGCGCCGGACGGCGCTTCGAGCACAAGGGCACCTTCCGCGGCGCGGAGGTCTATGACGATTACGCCCACCATCCCGACGAGGTGCGGGCGCTGCTGAGTGCCGCGCAGGCGCTGCCCCACAAACGGCTCATCCTGGCCTTCCAGCCACACACCTACACCCGTACCGCCGCGCTGTTCGACGACTTTGTGGAGGTACTGCGCCTGCCGGACTGCGTAGTGCTGGCGGAGATCTACGCCGCCCGGGAAAAGAACGACATCGGCATCTCCTCCCGGGACCTGGCCGCCCGCATCCCCGGCGCCGTCTACTGCGCCACGCTGGAGCAGACGGCGGACGAGCTGGAAAAGCTGGCCCAGCCCGGCGATATGATCATCACCGTGGGCGCAGGCGACATCTACCGCGCCGGAGAGATGCTGCTGAAACGAGGTGACGCACAGTGACCATCTCCCCCGTATCCCATAACACCCGTCCGGAGAGCCAGCTGCTGCCACAGGAGGCCGCAGCCTTCGACTTGCTGGACAAGTTGGGCATCGAATACGACCGCGTCAGCCATGACGCCGCCTTCAACATGGAGCTGTGCGCCGAGGTCAGCCGCGCACTGGACGTGTCCGTATGCAAGAACCTGTTTCTGTGCAACCGGCAGAAAACCGCGTTCTATCTGCTGTGCATGCCGCCGGACAAGCCCTTCCACACTAAGGACCTCAGCGCGCAGATCGGCTCCTCCCGCCTGAGCTTCGCCCCGGAGGAGAGCCTGTGGGAGCTGCTGCGCTGCCACCCGGGCTCCGCCACCATTTTGGGCCTGGCCAACGATACGGAGCACCGTGTCCAGCTGCTCATCGACCGTGAGGTCTATGACGCGCCCTTTTTCTCCTGCCACCCGTGCATCTGCACCAGTACACTGAAGCTGAAGACCGCCGACGTGCTGGAAAAGCTGCTGCCCCACACCGGCCACACGCCTATTGTCGTTGATTTGTGAGAAATACTGCCTGCCCTTCCCGGCAGGCAGTATTTTTTCATATATATCACAAAAAGCCCTTGCGCTTGGAAACGTTTTCGGTTATACTTACCGTATTCCCACCGTCAGGCGGCACTCCACTTCATGCCGCCGGACGGCAAAAGATAAGGAGGAATACCCGCTGTGGCTGGCGGTGCGGCAGTGTGGAGACCTGTCGTAAGGCACTGAGGGCAATGCCCGTGCGAGGCCGTCTTTTGCGGAGGCAGGACGGTTACAGTCAAAAATGTATGGCAAAGGTCATTCTGAAGGACCTGAAGAAGGTCTACCCCAACACCGAGAAGAAAAAGAAGGTCAAGAAGGGCGAGGAGCCCCAGGAGAAGAAGAGCAATCTTCAGATCACCGATGAGGGCGTTGTGGCTGTCCAGCAGTTCAGTCTGGAGATCGCCGACAAGGAGTTCATCGTGCTGGTGGGCCCCTCCGGCTGCGGCAAGTCCACCACCCTGCGTATGATCGCCGGTTTGGAGGACATCACCTCCGGCGAGCTGTGGATCGGCGACAAGCTGATGAACGACGTGGAACCCAAGGATCGGGACATCGCCATGGTGTTTCAGAACTACGCCCTGTACCCCCACATGACCGTGTATGAGAACATGGCCTTCTCCCTGAAGCTGAAGAAGGTCCCCAAGGACGAGATCGACCGCAAGGTACGGCAGGCGGCGGAAATTCTGGACATCACCCAGTACCTCGACCGCAAGCCCAAGGCTCTGTCCGGCGGCCAGCGCCAGCGTGTGGCCATCGGCCGCGCCATTGTCCGCGACCCCGCCGTGTTCCTGATGGACGAGCCCCTGTCCAACCTGGACGCCAAGCTCCGCAACCAGATGCGCGCCGAGATCATCAAGCTGCGCCAGCGGATCAACACCACGTTTATCTACGTCACCCATGACCAGACCGAGGCCATGACCCTGGGCGACCGCATCGTCATCATGAAGGATGGCTTCATCCAGCAGATCGGCACGCCTCAGGAGGTCTTTGACCACCCGGCCAATCTGTTCGTGGCCGGCTTTATCGGCACGCCCCAGATGAACTTCTTTGACGCGAAGCTGGTGAAGAACAGCGACGGCAAATACGCCGTGGCTATCGACGGCATCAATGTGGAACTGGCCGAGGATAAGCAGGTCCGGCTCAGCGCTAAAAATGTACCGGAACAGGACGTGACGCTGGGCGTTCGCCCCGATCACATCATGCTCTGCGCCGACGGCGTCAAGGGTACCGTGGATGTCAGTGAGCTGATGGGTTCCTCTGTGCATCTGCATATCTCCACCCACGACCATGACGTGGTGGTCATCGTCCCCACCAACGGCAACGCCGCCCACTTCCCCATGGGCAGCGAGGTCAACATGATCTTCGGCGGCAATGTGGCTCATGTGTTCAGCAAGGAGACGGAAAAGAACCTGGAGTGGTAACACCCTCATATAGAAGGACAGCGCCCCGCATGGGGCGCTGTCCTTTCGTTTGTAGGGGCCGGTGTCCTGCCGTGGAGCGCATGGAACAAATGCCCTTGGGGTACGACGTCCCTTCCCTGTCATTGCGAGCCAGCGCTCACGCTGGCGTGGGGCTTCGTCCCCCGACAAAAAAGAAATCCCTTTCGGGATTTCTTTTTTGCGTTCTCAAGATTTCTTCTTACTCACATATACCATCCCGGTCAGAGACAGCGCCGCACTCACGGCGTACATTCCCACGCCCGCATCTATGGTCTTGGGGGAGCCGGTCTTGCCCTCGTCCTTCGCGGTAGTCGCAGAGCTGTAGTAGTAACGCGGCGTTTCCTCTACTGTCGGATACTTGTGCTCCGGCAGAAGCGGTGTGCCATTCGGGTTGAAGCGGTAGTCGCCGCCGTTCTGGGTGAGCTTGTCGTAAAATTCCTTGGTTTTCATGAAATCGATGGATTCTGCGGTGCCAGCGGCAAAAGTGGAAGTGCCACAGGAAGCAACATTTTCCGTTGCGGTATAGTAGTTGTTCTCAAAAACAGGTGTGCCGGATTCAACCTTACCAACAAGTCCGCCGAGACGCTTATATGGTGGTGTGGTGACACCATAATTGGTCAAATCAATTTCACCAGCAAAATAACAGTTCTTGATAGGGGTATCACCGTGGATGTAGCCCACAATGCCGCCCGTATTACCGCCAGAAGGTTTGCCGAGAACCGTCAATTTGCCGATGGAATAGCAATTTGTTATGGACGGATTACCACTGCCCAGAGAGCCGGCAATACCGCCGATGCTGTTGGCGCGAACCTCTATGTCAGCTGTGTTGAAACAGTAGCGGATTTCAGAAGTACCACCAGCATAACCAACAATACCACCAACGTTTAGACTGGCACCGTCATTATCAGTTCGAGTGACACTAATGCTGCCTTTGCTTTGGCAGTGCTCAAAGGTGGAGTCCATAGCAAACCCACATAGGCCAATAGAACCGTAGAGATAATTGTCACTGTTAGTGAATGATATATCAGATACACAATCACGAATCGTACTCTTGATAGATGCACCGACAATGGAGCCAAAATCAGAGTATTTCCTTGAACCAGTAGCATTTACAGAGCCCTGTACAGTAAGACCGGAAATCTCGGCGTTCTCAATATATCCGAAAAAGCCATATGATTCATATTCAATCATGCCATAGGCATCGGAAAAGTCCAAATTAGAAATCGTATGTCCGTTGCCGTAAAATTTTCCGCTGAAAAAATGCGGAACGTTAGCGTCGTTGTCGGCGCTGCCAATCGGCGTCCATGTTTTTACATCCTTCAAATCCAAATCCGCTTCAAGAGATACAACCGCATCTGTTTTGTCATCATATTCGCCATTGTCCACCGCTTTTGCAAATTGTAAAAGCTGATCAACAGTTCTAATGGTTGTCTTTTGCTCTGCAAAAGCAGAAATGGGCACCATCGCCAAACACAGCACCAACGCAAAAAATATACCCACTACGCGCTTCTTCATTGTACACGCCTCCTTTTATTCTCCCATAGCATACAGGCGGCATCATTCCGTGGGTACCCACGGAATGACGGGAGCTCCCGTCGCCGCACATATCAATGCTACTGGTCGTATTATACCTGCTTTTCTGCCAAATGTAAATTCAAAATTTGTGCACCTTTGGTGGAAAAGGAAATGAGAGGGACGGCTCACAGCAGCTTTTCCAGCTCGCTCTCGCCGTAGACCTTGATGCCGTTTTCCTTCAGCAGCGCCGCCGTGACGCCGTCGCCGTCCGTCAGCGTTCCGGTGAACGTGCCGTCATAGATGCGTCCGCAGCCGCAGGAGGGGCTTTTCTCCTTCAGCACGGCGGCGGTACAGCCGTACAGCCGCCCCAGACGCAGCGTCTCCTCCGCACCCCGGCGGTACTCCGCCGTCACGTCACGGCCATCGTTCATCACCACCCGATCGCCCCGCCGCTCGGAGGGCTTTCGGGGCGTGGGCAATCCTCCCAGCTGCTCCGGACACACCGGCACCGCCAAGCCGCGCTTCGCCAGCTCCTGCGCCAGCGGGTTGGGCTTGCTCTGCCCGTCGTAGCGACAGGCACAGCCCAGCAGGCACGCGCTCACCAGGATCATACCGCCAGCTCCTTTCCGTTCAGAGCGGCATACACCAGTGTATCGCCCGCGTATTGCAGCTTCATGGAAAAAAACGGTGTCTCCGGCTCGTGGATCAGCGCCAGAAACAGCTTGTCCCCCTCCCATTGGGGCAGCGCCGCCAGCGCGTCCTTGTGCAGCCATTCCAGCACACCTTCATCGCATTCCCGCAGCGTCCCTGTCCAGCCGGTGGCGGTAAACAGGTGCATATATTCCCCCTCCCAGATATCCGACACGAAGGTGATGACGCCCCGGTACCGATAGTCGGTCAGGGTCAGCCCCGTCTCCTCCAGCGTCTCGCGGCAAACGCACTCCTCCGGGCTCTCGCCCTCCTCGCACTTGCCGCCCACGCCGATCCACTTGTCGTGGTTCAGGTCGTTCTGCTTCTTCACCCGATGCAGCATCAGGTATTCGCCCCGTTCGTTTTCGATATAGCACAGCGTGGTGTTTTTCATCTTTGCACCTCCGATTTACAAATCACTGCCAATAGTATATACTATTCGTATCGTCAACACAACTGTTACCTGTCAGGAGAGTATATAGTATGACAACGATAAAACCAGGCCGCTACCGCCACTTTAAGGGTAATGAATATGAGGTCATCGGCACCGCCCGCCACTCTGAAACACTGGAGGAACTGGTGGTCTACCGTGCCCTGTATGATAATGGCGGTCTGTGGGTGCGCCCCGCCGCCATGTGGTCCGAGATCGTGGACCGCGACGGTTACCGCGGCCCGCGTTTCATCCCGGAGGACGGCCAATGATCGACTATACTGTGATACGCTCCCGCCGCCGCACCCTGGCGCTGGAGGTCACCCGGCAGGGCACCGCCCTGGTCCGCGCCCCCCTGCGGGCCTCCGATGCGGACATCGCCCGCTTTGTGGACAGTCACCGCGGCTGGCTGGAAAAACATCTGGCAGCACGGCAGGCCTATCTATCCGCCCACCCGGAGCCGTCTGCGGCACAGACGGATGCATGGCGGCAGCAGGCAAAAGAGACACTGCCGCCTCTGGTGGCCCACTGGGCCCAGCGCATGGGCGTGCAGCCCGCCGGTATCACTGTCACCGCCGCCCGCACCCGCTTCGGCAGCTGCTCCGGCAAAAACCGTCTCAGCTTCTCCCTCTACCTGATGGCCTATCCCGAAGCCGCCATCGAATACGTGGTGGTCCATGAGCTGGCGCACATTCGCCACCACGACCACTCCCCCGCCTTCTACCGCGAGGTGGAAGCCTATCTGCCTGACTGGAGAGAGTGCCGTGCCCTCCTTCGCCGGTAATTCCGCCATTTTGCGCCGTACATTCGATACTTCGCCGCCGCCCGTTCAATCGGGCGGTGGTTTTCTTGTGATTTTCACAAGAAAACCACCGTCTTTTCTGTGCGTTTCGGCAAAAATGCAGCGGAGCAATTGACAATTGCGGCAAACACTGATAGGATAACTATGCTGAACGGAAACGTTACCGGAAATGTTTTCGCTTTCCTCTGACGATTTTCGTTCCTTTCGATCTGGTATAGTAGGAGGCACACCCAGGTATGACGATCAAGGATATAGCCAAACAGTGCAGCGTCAGCGTCAGTACCGTCTCCCGTGTGCTGAATGACCGGCCGGATGTCAGTGAGGATGTCCGGCGTAAGGTGCTTTCCGCTATCAAGAATAGCAACTACATTCCCAACAACAGTGCCCGCGATCTGGTTCGCACCAAGTCCGACGCTGTGGGTCTGGTAGTCCGCGGTGTGTCCAATCCGTTCTACACCGACATTATCCGCGCCATTGAACGCACCATCACCGATGCCGGTTTTACAATGGTCATGCAGCAGATCGGTACTTGCGACGACGAGGTCAAATGCGGTGCGGTCATGGAGCGCGAAAAGCGCCTGCAGGGCATCGTGTTCCTGGGCGGTCGGTTTGATTACACCCCCGCTGATCTGGCGATGCTGAACGTTCCCTTTGTGTGCTGTTCCTACTCCAACCGCTATGGCACGCTGATCGAGGGCGAGTATTCCTCTGTGTCCATCGCCGACGGTGACACCGCACAGCAGGCGGTGGAGGAGTTGTACCGCCACGGGCACCGGCGCATCGCCGCGCTGATCTCCCGTCCCAACGATCAGTCCATCAGCCAGCTGCGCTATGAGGGCTATGTGCAGGCGCTGGAGAGTCACGGCATCCCCGTGGACCCGGAGCTGGTGATCTCCACCGGCGGATTCGGCGCGAAGGACGCCTACAGAGCCGTGCAGGAAAAAATGGCCGAAAACGTTGATTTTACAGCACTTTTCGCCATCGCGGACTCTATGGCCATTGGTGCCATGCGGGCTTTGATGGACGCCGGCAGGCGTATCCCCGAGGACTGTTCCGTTATAGCGATAGATGGGTTAGAATTGTCCGCCTATATTGAGCCGCCGCTTACTACCCTGTGCCAGCCTATGGAGGAAATGGGCCGGCGCAGCGCCGAGATTTTGCTGGACATGGTGCGGCACAAGGGCTCCCACGCCTGTGAGCTGCTTCCCACCACCCTGCGCCAGGGCCGCAGCGTGGCCGCGCCCGGATGATACTTTTGTATATCTTTGTGATCTATTTTGTGTATCCTAAGGATCCGTTTCCTGCATCCTAATAATTTGTTTTTTGTACCCTAATGATCTGTTTTTTACATCCTTGTGATGTGAAAATAAAAACAAAAAAGGAGTAATTACCATGAAGAAGTTTCTTGCAATGCTTCTTGCTCTCGTGATGGCCCTGTCTCTGGTGGCCTGCGGTGAGAAGAAGGACGACACCAAGACCGAGGGCGGCGACACTGCCACCGGCAGCGTGTACTATCTGAACTTTAAGCCTGAGTCTGACGACGCGTGGAAGGCTCTGGCCGCCACCTACACCGAGAAGACCGGCGTGCCCGTCAAGATCCTCACCGCCGCCTCCGGCGAGTATGAGTCCACCCTGGTGTCCGAGATGGACAAGGAAGACGCGCCCACCCTGTTCCAGTGCAACGAGGGCGGCGTGGCTACCTGGGGTGAGTTCTGCTACGACCTAAGCAGCAGCGACGTGTACAACCAGCTGACCTCCAAGGATTATGCCCTGAAGAACGCCGACGGTGAGGTCATCTCCATCGGCTACTGCCTGGAGACCTACGGTATCATCGTGAACAAGGCGCTGCTGAAGGAAGCCGGCTATGAGGTCACCGACATCACCAACTTCGAGTCCCTGAAGAAGATCGCTGACGACATCCACAGCCGCGCCGCTGAGCTGGGCTTCGACGCCTTCACCTCCGCCGGTCTGGACGGCACCTCCTCTTGGCGTTTCTCCGGCCATCTGGCCAATATGCCTCTGTTCTATGAGTTCCGCGATGAAGGCGTGACCAGCAAGCCCGCCACCATCAAGGGCACTTATCTGGACAACTACAAGGCTATCTGGGATCTGTACATCACTGACTCCGCCACCACCGGCGCTGCCCTGCTGTCCGCCACCGGCGACCAGGCTGAGGCTGAGTTCGGCGAGGGCAAGGCTGTGTTCTATCAGAACGGCACTTGGGAGTACAGCAACCTGACTGGCGAGAAGTTCGGCATGAACGCTGACGACCTGACCATGATCCCCATCTACTGCGGTATTGAGGGCGAGGAGAAGGCCGGCCTGTGCACCGGTACCGAGAACTACTGGTCCGTCAACAAGAACGCCTCCGAGGAGGACATCAAGGCCACTCTGGACTTCCTGAACTGGGTCGTTACCTCCGAGGAAGGCACTGCCATGATGGCTGAGCAGTTCGGCGCCTGCCCGTTCCAGGCCTCCAAGGCTCCCTCCAATCCGTTCAGCGCTCTGGCCAACGAGTATGTTGCCAATGGCTGCTATCCTGTCACCTGGGCCTTCAACTACACCCCCGCTGTCAATGACTGGCGTGCCGCTGTGGTCGACGCTCTGGGCAAGTATACCGCCGACGGCGGCAGCTGGGACGATGTGAAGACCGCCTTCGTGGAAGGCTGGGCTACCCAGTACAACAACGATATCGCCAACGGCTAAGCTACGGTTTCAACCACATACGCACAGGGGGCGGGCTTTTCGCCCGCCCCCTCTTTCTTACTCTGTGACGGCGTGCGCTGTCCTTCGAACGCACTTCGGAGGAGAGCTTTCGCTGTGACAAAACTACGGAGAACAGGAGTGGTCTAATGAAACGATTTCAAGCGAAACGGGACGCGGCTGCGCTGAACAGCCGACTGGTCCGACGGCCAATTCAGCGCATGGTGTGGCTGTTTCTGCTGCCCACCTTTGCCGCCTTCTGCATCGGGTTCATCTACCCGTTCCTGAAGGGCGCGTTCCTGTCCTTCTGCAAATTCAAGCTGACCAGCAAGTGGACATGGGTAGGCTTTGACAACTATCTGAAGGCCTTTGCCGACAGCAGCTTCCGCCATGCCTTCTTGTTCACGGCGCTGTTTGCCTTTGTGTCGGTGCTGTTCATCAACGCGCTGGCCTTCGCGGTGGCCTATGCGCTGACGCGGGGCATCAAGGGCTCCAATCTGTTCCGGACGGTGTTCTTCATGCCGAACCTGATCGGCGGCATCGTGCTGGGCTACATTTGGTCCATGATCTTCGACGGCTTTCTGGTCGCTTACGGCCAGTCCGTGGTACTGAACAGCCACTTCGGTTTCTGGGGGTTGATCATCCTGCTGTGCTGGCAGCAGGTGGGCTATATGATGATCATCTACATCGCCGGATTGCAGTCCGTGCCGGAGGATATGCTGGAGGCGGCCCGCATCGACGGCGCCACCAACTGGCAGACCCTGTGGAAGGTCACTATCCCCAACATGATGAGCTCCTTCACCATCTGCATTTTCCTGACGCTGACCAACGGCTTCAAGCTGTTTGACCAGAACCTGGCCCTGACCGGCGGCCGCCCCTTCCTGCAGCAGGCGGACGGCAGCGTTGTCAAGACCACGGAAATGCTGGCCCTGAACATCTACAACTCCTTCTACTCCGGCAGCGGCAACAACCGCGGCGTGGCCCAGGCCAAAGCCGTGCTGTTCTTCATACTGGTGGCGGCTATCGGACTGATCCAACTCCGGGCTACCCGTAAAAAGGAGGTGCAGCAGTAATGCAGACGAGCCTTGCCAAAAAGCATGACCGCAGCAAAATGGTGTTGACCATAGCGTTCACGGTGATCTGCATCGTGTATGTGCTGCCCATCGTCATCGTTCTGATCAACTCTTTCAAGACCAATGCCGCTGTCAATACCGATACGTTCGCCCTGCCCAATGAGGACACCTTCGTGGGCTGGCAGAACTATATCAAGGGCATGACCTTCGGCAACTATCCGTTTATCAAGGCGGTGTTCTACAGTCTGTTCATCACCCTGGTCTCCTCGGCGCTGATCCTGATCTGCACCTCTATGGCCGCGTGGTATGTGGCCCGTGTGGGCAGTCTGTTCAGCAAGATCGTGTACTACCTGTGCGTGTTCTCCATGGTGGTGCCGTTCCAGATGGTGATGTTCACCCTGTCCCGAACCGCCGAGCAGGTCAAGCTTCCCTACTTTAGCTTCACCTCTATGGCTTTTGCCAAGATCGGATTGAACACACCGTGGACAATACCTATCGTGTACCTGGGCTTCGGCGCGGGACTGGCGGTGTTCATGTTCTCCGGGTTTGTCAAGACGATCCCGCTGGAGATCGAGGAGGCTGCCGCCATTGACGGCTGTGGGCCTGTGCGTACCTTCTTCCTGGTGGTGCTGCCCATGCTGAAGCCCACGTTTATCTCCGTGGGCGTGCTGGAGATCATGTGGGTATGGAATGACTTTCTGCTGCCGTACCTGGTGCTGGATCTGAACAAATACCGCACCATCCCCATCGTCATCCAGTATCTGAAGGGCAGCTACGGACAGGTGGATATGGGCGCCACCATGGCGCTGATCCTGCTGAGCATCGTCCCGGTCATCATCTTCTATCTCTGCTGCCAGAAGCACATCATCAAGGGCGTGGCGGCAGGCGCCGTCAAGGGCTAAACTTACAACACGCCGGGGGCGGGCTGATCGCCCGCCCCCGTATATTTTGGCCGGGACCGTCCGGCTGAAAGTCAAATCCTATCCAAGAGAGAAGTTGAGTTATGAAACGAAGCAGCGGTATTTTAATGGCGGTATCCTCCCTGCCCTCCCCCTATGGCATCGGTACCCTGGGCAAGGCGGCCTATGATTTCGCCGATTTCCTGAAAGACGCCGGCCAGTCCTACTGGCAAATGCTCCCCCTGGGCCCCACCAGCTATGGCGACTCCCCCTACCAGAGCTTTTCCGCCTACGCCGGCAACCCCTATTTTATCGACCCGGATATGCTGGCGGCTGACGGACTGCTGACGGCCGCCGAGTGCGCCGCCCCCGACTGGGGCAGCGACCCGCGCCATGTGGACTACGGAAAGATCTACGAGAGCCGCTTTACCCTGCTGCACAAGGCCTACAAACGGGGCTGGGAGCGGGACGCGGAGGCCGTAGCGGCCTTTGCGCAGGACAATGCGCGGTGGCTGCCGGACTATGCCCTGTACATGGCCTGCAAGCGGCACTTCGGCATGAAGGCATGGACGGAGTGGCCCGACGACGACCTTCGCCTGCGTAAGAACGAGGCCGTGCTGGACAAGTACCGCACACTTCTGCAGGAGGATGTGCAGTTCTTCACCTATCTGCAATTTCTGTTTTTCAGGCAGTGGACCGCTCTGCGCGACTACGTCCACCAGCAGGGCATCCGCATCATCGGCGATCTGCCCATCTACGTGGCCATGGACTCCGCCGACGTCTGGGCTGAGCCGCAGTTCTTCCAGCTGGACGACGATCTGGTGCCCAAGGCTGTGGCCGGCGTCCCGCCGGATTACTTTACCGCCGACGGCCAGCTGTGGGGCAACCCCCTCTACGACTGGGACGCCATGCGTGACGACGGCTTCGGCTGGTGGATCCGCCGGATCGACGGCGCCGGCAAGCTGTATGATGTGATCCGCATCGACCACTTCCGCGGCTTTGCCAACTACTGGGCCGTGCCCTACGGTCAGCCCACCGCCAAAAACGGCCGCTGGATCGCCGGTCCCGGCATGGACCTGATCGAACGGCTCAACGGCTGGTTCCCGCAGCTGGAGTTCATCGCCGAGGATCTGGGCTACCCCACCCCGGAGGTGGCGCAGCTGCTCCGCGAGTCCGGCTGGCCCGGTATGAAGGTGCTGGAATTCGCCTTTGACTCCCGGGATTCCAGCGGGTATCTGCCCCACGCCTATACGCCGCACTGCATCTGCTATACCGGCACCCACGACAACAGCCCCCTGGCACTGTGGCGGCAGGAGGCCGCGCCGGAGGATGTGGCCCACGCGGTGGAATACCTGGCGCTGACTGAGCAGGAGGGCTTCCACTGGGGTATTATCCGCGGCGGTATGTCCAGCGTGGCGGAGCTGTTCGTGGCGCAGGTGCAGGACTATCTGGGCCTGGGCGAGGGAAACCGCATGAACATCCCCGGCACCCAGGGCGGCAACTGGACCTGGCGGCTGCTGCCCGGCGAGTTGAGCGATGCGCTCTCTGTCAGGATCGACCGCATGACCGCACTCTACGGCCGCAAGGCATAAGCGAACACCCCCGGCAGTGCCGGGGGTGTTTTTTGCCGTGAGCACCGCTTCCGCAACGCCGAAACCCCCATCTGCCATGTGACAGATGGGGGTTTCGATGCCGCCGAGGTAGGGGTTAGACCTCCGCGACCCGTACTGCAATATGGGCCCTGCCGGGCAGGGCAAATAAAAAACCGGCTGCAATGTATGCACCTTTGAAGCGCATCCCACTTGCAGCCGGTCGATCATGCGGTCAAATGCCGTTTAGACACCGTAGCTTTGCGTCTCGGCCTTTCAGCCGATTTGCCAACAGAACATTATTGTATTTATAGTATATCACTTGCGTTCCGTTTCGTCAAGTCTTTTTTCGCAAAAATCCGTGTTTTTGCAGGTTTTAATATGTACTTGGACAGGCTGGGTCAACTGATCCGGGCCTGTCTTTCATATTACATAGCCCTACATGGGCAGAAAGAGAGGCTCTATATGAGCGCAAACGAAAGCAAGCTGTACACATTCAAAGAACGTGAGTGGGTCGTAACTGGTTGGGCGGAAGGTCAGATGGAGACCGAGCGCGAGGACGACAAGGGCCAGAAGGTCATTGTCATGCAGCCGTACTATCAGCTGTTCGTCATTTCCCCGGTCAGCTCCTACAAGTCTGACAACTACAGCGCCAACGGCATGAAGGCTGAGAAGCTGCGCTGCGTGTCCAACGCCGTATGGAAAGACCTTAAGCCGCTGGAAGTCGTCAACCTGTACTTCGACGAGAAGAAGCGCGTGTCGCTGGCTGCGTCTACCGGCGTTTCTGTCGAGCTGAACGAGGTCTCCTTCTAAGGCCATTGTCGCAAACCCCTCATCCCTGCAACGCCGGGAGGTCGCTCCTCCCGGCGTGACCCCCCCGCTAACAGGGGGTCACTACCTACAAGATAGCCGGTTAGGGGGTCTGTTATGGAAGGAAAGGAGAACATCGTTCTTTACGACTGGCTTTCATTTACGAGCAAGAACCACACCCCGGAGCAGCTCATAGAAGCGCTGGGGCTTACCCATTGTCCGTGGCAGGAGACCAAGGGCGCGCACGGCTACCGTGACCGCAAATACTTCTCCTGCATCAGTGTCCACTACAACGGACGGGAGGATATGGGCGTATGGGTAGAGATGTCCGGCCAGGGCTGCCGGACGTTCGAGTCCCTCTCCGCCAAAAGCTGGGACGATCTGTTCGGCTGGATCGCCATCCAACAGTTGAAGATCACCCGTCTGGACGTGGCCTTTGACGACCACACCGGCGTACTGGATATAG
>UMGC01085560.1_pt1 | contig 16311 bp, 18 predicted proteins | sample 1965151 | NCBI WGS metagenome assembly UMGC01 (sample SAMEA4836061, study PRJEB28245) | human gut metagenome | biome: gut microbiome; material: fecal sample | place: Denmark | collected 2008 | reverse complement strand
CATTGAGGGAGCCGTGAATATATCTAACTGAGGATTCGGATCTTTCTTTTTAAACATAGTCATTCTGTTTGATGGTGTAAAGATACGAAAAATATTCCAGATTACGGCATAAATCAGAGATTATTTTCGTGAAATATAAACATTTTAGACATAAGTCCATGACACACCTTTTTATTTCAAAAAGCCACAATAGATATCATCTATCAACTTATAGCCAGAATCTTTCGTTTATCTATAATAAAAGTATTATCTTTGCAGCCGAAATCAAAATTACAAATAAGAAAATAAAAAAACAAAGAGAAAAATGACAATGGAAACAAGAAAAGAAATAGCAGCAGAAAAGAAACGTTGTGGCTCACATAATTGCACACAGGCTGTGCTCTGCACCTACCACGACTTCACCGGTATGGACGAGGAAACCATCAAGAACGCCGGCAATGCCTTTGCTGCAGGTATGGGTAACATGGAGGGAACCTGCGGAGCCCTCGTTGGCGCTGGCATCGTACTTGGACTCGCAACACAAGACAAGGCGAAGTCTATCAAGGGCATGAGAATGATAATGGATAAGTTTAAGCAACGCAATGGTGTCATACAATGCAAACTGCTGAAAGGTGTGGGCACAGGCAAGGTGCTTCGCGAGTGTCCGCTCTGCGTGGCTGATGCATCTGAATTTCTGGAAGAGATACTGGAAAAGGAAGGTATTCAGAAGTAAGTAACAATATGGCTAAGTATAAAACAATTAACGAGCAAAACCGCTGCGTGGCATGTGGTGTTTGCGTGAAAATATGTCCTAAGGATGCCATCAGCATCTACAAGGGATGCTATGCCCAGATAGATGAGGAGAAGTGCATAGGCTGCGGCATCTGCGAGAAAAACTGTCCGGCAGGAGTAATCCATAAAGTTTTAAGACAACCCGTTTAATTTCATCAAATTGATTTGCATGGCAAAACAGAAAAATAAGAAATGGAGTGATTACCTGTGGCTCATATCTGCCACCTATTTCATCCTCGGATTCTTCAATATCGTGTTCGCATGGCTCGGAGTCATCTGTTTTCTGATTCCGCTGCTCATGGCCATATTCGGAGGTGGAAAGGGATATTGCAACAACTATTGTGGACGAGGACAACTCTTCCTGCAAATAGGAAACACCCTGGGATGGTCGCGCAAGAAGGCGGCACCAAGATGGTTCTCGTCTAAATGGTTCCGCCATGGCTTCCTCCTGTTCTTCATGTTCTTCTTCATACAGATGATCATCCTCACCACAATGGTGGCAAAGGGCACAGAAGATCTCCATCAGACCATCCACCTGCTATGGACCTTCAACGTGCCATGGCATTGGGCTTACCCGGTAGAGATTGAGCCATGGAAGGCACAGTTTGCCTTCGGTCTCTACGGCATCATGCTCACCTCGCTGATTGTGGGCGTTCTGCTCACCATTATCTATCGTCCAAGAACCTGGTGCGTGTTCTGTCCTATGGGCAACATGACACAGCTGATATGTAAACTCAAAGCAAGATAATTTCAAGCAAGATAACTCAAAGCAAAATGAATCTGCAACAACTCAAATATATCGTAGCAATCAACCGCTTTCGCAACTTTGCGAAGGCGGCAGACTCGTGCAATATTTCCCAACCCACACTCAGCGCCATGCTGCTGAAGTTAGAAGAAGAACTCGATGTGCGCATCTTCGACCGCACCAACAAACAGGTAACACCAACGAGTGCAGGAGAGAAAATCATCCTTCAAGCTAAAAAGACACTTTTGGAGCTAGAGAAAATCACAGAACTCGTGGCTGAAGAAAAGAACCAGATTGGCAAATCTCTGTCTCTCTCCGTAGGTCCCTCCATTGCTCCTTACATTCTTCCCAAATTCATCAAGCATTACAGAAAAGATTATCCTGAAGTAAACCTCTCTATTCAAGAGATGAAATCAGAAGAAATGTTTCATGTTTTGCAAGATGGAGAAATAGATGCTGGCATTGCTATTTCAGACCTGCCTCGTAAAGGAATACTTGAGATTCCGCTTTACACAGAACGCTTTTATGTATATTTATCGGAAGACTGCTGGCGCAAGCTGCCCGTGTTCAAGCCAGAGAATCTGGAACATGAGAACATGTGGATTATGAAAGAAGCACAATGCCTTCGCGATAGTGCCTTCTCCTTCTGTAAAGCAAGGAGCAAAGGGCACCACATCTATGAGTCAGGCAGCATAGAAACTTTAATTCGCATCGTGGATGAGAACGGCGGGTTCACCATCATTCCAGAGATGCACCTCGAATTCCTAAATGAGGCACAACGCAAGAATGTAAGAAAGATAGAAGGAGATTATCTTTCCCAGAGACACATCTCCCTATACATTAGGGAAGACTATATCAAAGAACGGATGCTTAACACCATCATCAACAGCATGAAAGAATTTATGCCAGCGCAGATGATGAATGAAGGCAACTGGAAATATGGGATAAGACTGTAAAACTGGAGTCTCCAGTTTTACAGTAAACTTGAAAATTTAGAACTTAATCCAGGTCAGCTTCTTCCAAATTCCCTCGAAAGGACCATGGGAGTGATACTTGAGCCAGAGGTTGGAGAAGAGGCATTGCACTACCACCATGGCAATACCCACAAAGAAGGCATAGGTGATGCCGAGTTTCGTCTGGAGATTGAAGCCATAATAAGCAAACAGTCCACAACCGATGATAGACTGGAGAAAGTAGTTGGTCAAACTCATCTTGCCAAACTGGCGCAGGAACGACAATCCCTTTCTGAACCATTCCTTTCCGTACCACAACAATACGAATCCTGATACTACAAACGAGAGGATGAAGAAGTTGTAGATAGGATAAAGCCAATTGTTCCATGTTTCCATGTGGCGCACATCAGCTATGCCTCCCACAATCAACACCAGGATGGAAACCGCCAGCACCTTCTTCCACAAAGCCAGGTTGTTGTTCTCATTGTAGAACCAACGCTTTCTACCCACCAGCATTCCGAGTATGAAGAGGCAGATAGTCTGCGTATGTCTTCCCTTCATCATACACCAGTAATAAGTAGCCACCTGTCCGTATCGCAGGTTGCCATAAGCATTCTCCAGGAAACTGCCGTGCTGATGACCATTATACATATTTCCATACACTTCTCTCAATGCCGATGCATCCACCTGCCATCCCGAAATGAGGGAGTAGATTTCTACCGGTTGGATAAAGAGGAAGGCAACCACCCACCAGAGCCATTTGGTAGGAAGATAACTCAATGGGATGAGAACCAGTCCATAGATGGCATAGGAGAAGAGGATGTCGCCATCAAAGAAGGCGGTGTTCACGATACCGAGCATTGCCAGGAGGAACATTCGCCAGGCGAATCTACCCGAAAAGCAATTTCCACGCTGCTGCTGATTATCATTCATGATAAAGAAGCTTAATCCGAAGAGCAGGGCAAAGATGCCATACATCTTTCCCGACAGCAGCAATGCCAGCACATCTGCCATCCAATCATCACACCCCAGCGTATAAACATGTGCTATGTTTCCATCGTACATATTGAAATGCTCCACGGAGTGATAGAGAATAATACCTGCTACGGCCAATCCTCGCAAGGCATCAGCCACATCAATACGGCTGTTTTTCAATCCTAATGTCTTGTAAAAATTCATTTTGATATTGTATGTTAGTTATTATGAGTTGGCAAAGGTATAACATTTTATTGGAAAAAGCGAAGAAATTCATATTTTTTTCGAATCACTTCGATTCTGACATATCCGTCAGAATCGAAGTGAAAGCCAATCATCGAACTTCACGTTCTGGAAGGTATGGATGCCCAGTTTCTCGGCAGCCTCGCAGTTTTCCTTCAGATCATCGATGAAGAGAGTTTCATCAGGATTGATGTTCGCCTGCTTGACTACCTCTTCATAGATACGGGCATCAGGCTTAGCCAAATGCATTCGCTGAGAGAGGAAACAGTGCTCGAAATAATCCTCTACCCCATGGTTCTGATAAGGGAAGAGATGCTCCACGCAATAATCCCAATGCACATCAATGGTATTACTCAGGAGGAAGAGGCGATAGCCAGCCTTCTTCAACTGCAGGAGTCGCTCCTTTTTCTCATCAGGAATCTCCACCAGCATCTTGTTGGCAGCATTGATGATCTCTTCATTCACCACATCAGCTCCAGTCAACTTACGGGCTGCTTCACAGAATTCTTCGGTGGTGATCATTCCCACACCCAGCTTGCTCATCAGCTTCATCCCCTCACTCTGAGGATTCGGATTAGCCAGTTCCCCCATTCCTATCGCCTTGAAAGCCCCGATACATCCTTCCGGATTGAGCTTCACCAAGACATTTCCCAAATCAAATATGATATTCTTGTATTGCATCATACTATTCGTTACTTTAAATCGCACTTTTAATCCTTAATTAGATACTTACTGCAAAAGTACTGTAAATTTGGGAGAGAACAAATGTTTTTGGGAAGGAATGCCGGGAATATAACATTTATTAGTAAAAGAGGAAAGTCTATGTATGAGAAAGATTTTCCTCAAACTAATGCCACTATTGCCACACTCCAAGTTAGTCAATTGGTTTTTAGCTATTTAAGCATTGCAACAAGGGCATTTTCTATTATCACCTATTGCCACACTCGGGCGAAAAACGGGGGATTCTCAGCGAAAAAGCAGAGGAATACTTATTGTTTTCGCAGAAAAACATTAAAAAAGTGGAGAAAAAGGCTTGCGGTTTCGAACATTTTTTGTATTTTTGCAACCAACAGGAAAACTTCCTGCCGATTCCACCTAGAAGCTTACGACTCCTGTGAAACCACTTTTTATATAATTTTAATTCCAAAAACCTATGACACAAGCAGATTTAATCAGACTCTACTTCGCTAAAGGAGATGTTTACAACTCATGGAACTATTGCTTCAATTGAGCACGGATGACCGACACGAAGGTCACGAATGACCGGCGTAGCCGGGCACATTTGCCCAACGCTTCGGGCAAAGCTGGGCAAAGTCATCGACAACCCTAAGTATCACCCTATCAACAAATTAGCAGAAATATGAAGTTTACTATTACAAGAATCAACAAACAGAACAAGCTGATGGTCAGTTCGAAAACCGTAGAACGGTTTCTGGAGCGCATCGCTAAAGATGATGCCAAGCTGAGTGTCACCAATTTCAGAATGAGTGTGCCGCTCATGGAGGCCGACTACCAGTACTACAAAGGCATCAAGGAATGGCAGCACGTTTATCCAGCCGCAGAATTCAACAAGGATGAAAGCGGCAATCTCGTCTTCCAGAAATCAAACGGGCTGGTGATGCTCCACTTCATCAACCTCATGTCGGACCAGGAAAAAGATGCCGTCAAGAAGACGGTCAGTCTGCTGCCGATGACCTTCGCTGCCTTTGAAGGAGCCGACGGCAGAAGCCTCATTGTGCTCGTAAGCATCTGCAACGAAGAAGGAAAAATCCCGACAAAAGAAGCCGACGCCGACTTACTCTACCAGTCTGCCTACGAACAGGTAAAAACGCTCTACCAGTCGCAGGTACAGGCAGCCATCAAACCCGAAAAGCCATCATTGGCATCCAACTTCATGCTTACGCTTGATGACTCTCCTTATTATAACAGCAAGGCAGTGGCGATGCGCATCTCACAAAATATGAAGAGGGTAGCCTCAGCCCCTAAGAATGTAGACGATTTAAAGACATACGATGACTATGAATTTCTCTACCGCAAGGCAGCAGAAGAGACGAAGGAAGAGATGAAAAAAGCCAACATCTCATGGCAGAACGATGAAGACCGGTTCCTTGCCGGTTTCTCAGCCATCGCAATCAAGCTCTGCAACATGGGCCTCAGCGAAGAAGAAGCTTTCATCCATATCCGCCGCAACAACTGGGGACATGTGACAGAAGAGAAACTCCGCCAGATAGTGGGCACCGCTTACGATACTCATTCCAAAGACAGAAAGACGGAGATATCAGCCTCAGGCAGAAAAGGCCGTGCCGAAATTCTGCAGATGATCAGATACCTGGAGAGCCGGTACCAGTTCCGTTACAATACCGTGATGAAATATACCGAATACCGCCCGAACAATTCATGGGTTGGCGATTTCAGATCGGTGGATGCCCGTGTGCAGAAAAGCATGACGCTGGATGTTCAGATAGCCGACATCCACGTAAGCATCAAAGATGTAAGGAATTTTCTAGAGTCAGACCGCATCAGAAACTACAGCCCAATAGAGTCCTATCTCTATGACTGTCTGGGAAAATGGGACGGCAAGGACCGCATCCGTGCCCTGGCACGAACCGTACCCACCAACAATCCTCATTGGGAAGACTGGTTTTACACCTGGTTTCTGGGAATGGTTGACCAGTGGCGCGGCATGTATCGCCGTCAATATGGCAACAGTACCATGCCGCTGCTCATTTCCAAGCAGGGTTACAACAAGAGCACCTTCTGCCGCCGTCTCATCCCTACCGAATTATCATGGGGCTTCAGCGACAACATGATTCTCTCAGAAAAGCGTCAGGTATTGCAGGCGATGTCACAATTTCTGCTCATCAATCTCGATGAGTTCAATCAGATTTCCCCACAGGTGCAGCAGGGATTTCTAAAGAATCTGCTGCAGTTGCCTACGGTGAAAATCAAGCCGCCATACGGAAGTCATGTACAGGAATTCCCTCGTCTAGCCTCCTTCATCGCCACGAGCAACATGACCGATATTCTTTCCGACCCATCCGGCAACCGCCGTTTCCTGGGAGTAGAACTGACGGGACCTATCGATGTGAGTGGCAGACTGAACTATGAGCAACTTTATGCGCAGGCGATGCAAGCTTTGGAGCGTGGCGAAAAATCCTATTTCGACGCCAAGGAAACCGCCATCATCATGCAACATAACAGACAATTTGAGCAGATTTCCCCTATCAAGCAATGTTTTCTGCAGGTTTTCGAGCCTGCAAGTACCCCGGAAAATGGCGAATATCTGATGGCAGCCGCCATTTTCGACATTTTAAAGCAGAAATTCGGCTCTTCTCTCCAGGTTTCGAGTATACAGAAATTGGGCAGAGAGCTTCAGAATATTGAAGGTTTGAAGAACCGAAGAACAAGATTTGGTACTGAGTATCTGGTAGTTAGGAAATAACCTGTTCACTTTCCATCTCATTCCCTCATAAAAAGAGTGTGGCAATGCGTGGCATTAGGTGACAACAGAAATACCGCTTACTACCACGCATTATTCACTTATAATCAAAGAGTTAAATGCATTGGTGATAGATGTGGCAATAGAAACAGAAAAACATTTTCGTATAAGAATCATAAAGGTAGGAATAAACTTCTTTTTACTTTACCATTCGCATGTATTGGCAATTGTGCAGAAATCATGAACTTCATTATGCGAACTCATCCACTTCATTTCACGAGTTCATCTACTTCATTGAGTTGACACATACGGCTGCGGTGGCTGAAGGAGTCGAATGCAGTGGCTGAAGGAGACGAATGCAGTGACCGAAGGAGACGAATGCGATAGCTGAAGGAGTCGAATGCAGTGACCGGAGGAGTCGAATGCGATAGCTGAAGGAGACACATTTGCACATTATTACATAAAGATAGCACCTTGACCGTACTAAACATACAGTCAAGGTGCTACAGTACAAATAATCTTCCTCCTCTAATTATCCATCGTTTTGCTATTGCTTATTCCTTAACTCTTCTATCAAGTCATTTACAATATATGTATCACTCATTAGATGCAAGCCAAGTTCTTTGTCATGTAACATACGGCAAACGTCAGAGTCATAGAATATCTGTAAAGCCCTGTCGGTTGATATATGTAACGTATCAGCTAGTTGCTTTATGATACGAGCGATTTTATTCCATAATAAGAAATCCAACATAATTATATCCTTTCATATGATTTGAATTGTAAATACTTATCAACTATCTCCTGGCTTAAAATGCAAATCTGATAGTTGGGCTTGTGATAAACCAACTGGCGAAGAGTATGCTCAACATCTGCATAGCCATTGATATAGGCTTCTACAGCATCAATCACACGGTCGTCAGCCACTCCTCCTTCAATGATGTCATACCCACTCCAAGGCTGCTTTCCTTTTCTGCTGTCAACAATGAAGTCGAGCCATTCCTTATCGTAAGCATCAAATCGTTTTACCTTGCTGTCTTGTGGTAGAGCGAACTCATAGGTGTTCACTATAGCTTGCTTGGCTCGTCTGATGGTCTTGATACGGACAGCCCATTTGGAAGCTTGTTCAAACAAAGGCGTAAGATAGAAGCCTGGACCGAAATCCAAGTCCTTTCTTCCAATGCTTACTAAAGGATGCTCAACAATGACATTTGAACCATGATATAATATTTGCTTTTCCATTATTCTTTTCTTTCCCAATTTTTAAGAGCTTCGACCACATCACTTGCCACAGCTTCCTGGCTCTCGGTATGTAGAGTGTCATAGCAATCTTGGATGAGACTCTTGATTAGCCCCACCTTATCCAATCGCTTTCTCATTTCAGACGGCGATATACCCATTTTTTGTGCCGAAGCCTCGATAGCCAACACCGTAAAGGCGAGGCGTTCGAACTCTGGGTCACTTTTCAGCAACAGTTCTCTATCTTCCATTCTTTACAAAATATTGTATTTGGATGCAAATTTATAGATTTTCTCTGATATTCCACTCTATTTCAGAGTTAAATTAAGAAAAACAGCCCGATTTTACTAATTTCTTTACTAAACATTCCTGAATTACACTCAATTTCTGCACTTTTTGCGATGCAGATTGGAAGCTCTGTGTTTTCCCCTCTAAAGCACCATGGTGAGTGGTTTGTCGGAATTTCCGACAAACCACTTTTTTCTTACAAAGTCTATTTAACGTTAAGTTTATTTCTTTTGCTAAAATTCTTCGTACAAAAAAACGAAGTAATCAATATTTTTAGTATCTTTGTGGCGTAAACATTCAAACTAAGCGTTATGGAAAAGGATTATCAGAACAACAACAGCATATCAGACGCTGCAAACAACAACGAAGAATCGAACAAGCCCGAACATGAAATAAAGGTAGAAATCGTTAGCATTGAAGTAGTAGGCGAAGATACTCCCCCGAAGCACTCTAAGAAATATGAGCGTTGGGTGACAACAGCCTTTTGTCCTTCGCTGTTTGGGTTGCCTGCATAGGATACTGTGTCAACAATCCCCAATCAATCTACGGCGTGTTGGCCCTTATCGTCACATCAGCATTGTTTTTCTTATCTATTGGGCAAATGGTGTTTCTTAGTTCAGAAGAATAGTTTTGCTGAGTTCTTTTGCCACATTCCACTTCCTCAATACATTTTACCGCACTATCATATACTGACAGAGATACTTTTATCTTTTCCGTTCTTCTTTTGAAAAGATTGAAGTCCGTGGAGAACAAGACTCTTTCTTGCCTATATTCCAAGATATTCAGAAACTGCGCCAGCCCCTATGCCATTCTCGTGTATATAATATATATTTTGATTCCTACATCAAACCACAACTTCCAAAATAGATACCTCGAATACAAGACGTTGTATATCTTTTGATTCCTACATCAAACCACAACTACTTCCTTACCAAATAGTTGAGGCTATCGTTGTATATCTTTTGATTCCTACATCAAACCACAACTGCCCAGGAACAAATTCGGGAATTGCAGTGTTGTATATCTTTTGATTCCTACATCAAACCACAACTTAAAGGTGTTACATCTTTTAAGCTAACTGTTGTATATCTTTTGATTCCTACATCAAACCACAACGAGTCCACTTTCGATTTGTGTAAGCATTCGGTTGTATATCTTTTGATTCCTACATCAAACCACAACCTACAGATTTGAACATACTGATTTTCAGCGCATAACAAACACTCTATCTAATAAGAAATGGTGAGTAGGATATAATTTCTAATGCAAAAGTACTAAAAAAACTCCAATTGAATAGGTTCGCTGATAACTTTTTTCGATATTTTACTCTTATTAATACTTTGGGGCTTACCCCAGAAGTTATAGATATCTCCATATTGCTTATCTGTTACACTTAACAAACTTACTTTTCCAGCCTCCGGAAGCAAAGATTTTACCCGTTTTACATGCACTTCCAAACTTTCCCTTGATGCACAATGACGGATATAGACAGAAAATTGCATCATAGAGAAACCATCTTTCTCCAAGTTTTTACGAAAAAGAGAAGCAGCCTTCATCTCTTTTTTCGTAGTAACAGGTAAATCGAAAAACACAAATAACCACATTATATGATAAGCATTTAGTCTATCTTCAGTCATGTCATAATAGGTAAGGAAAGTTTTTTTATTTCTCCAGAATAATATTTAACAAGAGAGGCAGTTGTTATGGTCAAAGCTATCTGCAAAGGTCGTTTAACCTTCCCTATATTGACATCACAATTCAACATACGCATTATCTCAGGCTTTGATTCTTTATTCAATTCGGAAATTCCTTTGCCATAAAGTCGATAAACGATTTCATCTACAAATGGCCGATATGGTTCCATAACATCATCAGCTAAAGGAAAAGCATTATATCTGCTTTTATGGAAGATACCCAAATTCGGAAGTAAACCAGAACCTAACAAAGCACGTGCAACAGCTGCACGTAATATAGCATAGCCATAATTTAGAAGAGCATTAGGCGGACATCCATCCCTTTCTCTTTTAAAGGAGTTACCGAAAAGGCTATTCCAATACACCTTTGCCGCTAATCCCTCCCTATTGTCTGAATCTCCACTCTTAACATTATTATAATAAGGTTTGAGAATATCTTTTTTCTTACCAGCAAGTCCCAAGACTGCGGATTGATTTGCTATTTTTGACTCTATAATCTGTTTCCAGGCCTGCTTTTTCATGGGCTCACTAACAGCAAGCTGAAATTTTAAACTTTCAGCTTGCGTTGTATTAGCATCTAAGCTTTGCAACATAGATGTTGGCATCATCTTGTTATCACATAAGATAACAGCAACATTATTCTTTACCAACTCGTTGAGAAGCGGCAAAGTAATGTTTATCATTTGATTTTCCAAGACAACACACCCAATATCTTCTATAGGGCGTGTTACCTTGTCGTCGCTATCTTTCCAAGAGATTACAATCTGGCAATTCTTGAGTGAAAGACAAACTGGAGTTGAAAAGAACAATGTCTGCTTAATCATATCATTTTTATCTTAATCTTTTAATTTCACCTAATTCATTAATCTCGAAATCATAGCCTTGAACTAAGGCATTGAGCTGAGTATGAAGCATAATTATTGAAGGGCGCAATTCTTCTCCTTGCTTAAATGCGCCATTTTTCACTTTAAGTTCTGTACTTAGACGAGCCTCCTCATGATGTTTCAACTTTATTGTTGCATAGTCAACATTTCGTCCTTTCATTCTCATTGCAGATAATCCCACAACTTTATAGAGACGTTTGTTATTATCCATAAGAGAAGCATCCCATATCTCATTTGGAGATTTTTCGTAAAGAAGTACCATTGTTCCTATCTTTAAAGAATATGCAAATGGATAATCATGTTCACTCTTCAACGGCACAATATTTTTTCCAACAGCGACTTTGTCATTACTTGTTTTAAAATATTGTGCAGTTTGCAACATATTTATTATCTCAAATTCACGCTTTTCCTTACCCTTTTTATCCTTACCAATGTACAATGCAAGCAAATAGTTGCTATCATTGGTGACATGATATTGTTGCTTGTATTCTTTTGATGAAACATCTCGCTGTTGGCGAATATTCAAAGGCTTAGTAACAGAAGGAGTATAGCATCTTACCTTTTTAATTGGTATTTGTTTCTCTTCATTCATCCATATTGTACCAGACATCGCTTCTTTGAAGCCCTTCTCATTAATAGCAGCTTCAATTATACCTCTTACTGTATCATCCACGATATTTTTGACATCATTCTCCTTCATTGATGCAAAATTTATACGCTTAACGTATTTTACGACACCATCACTCTCTATAGCTCCATAGTAAGTATCGTTATGCAATGATCCTCTTGCAGCATCACCTTTAGCTAAAACCTTTTTCCCATCAATAAGAATTCTACGGCGTCCTTGCTTTGGCATATTGTCTGGTGTGTAATGATAAACCATTATTTCATCTTGCACCTTCTCAACATCCTCAACAAATGTAGACCAAGGCTTTTTAAAATAAGCCTTGGACATACCATACCATTCATGATTTTCTTCATCATGATAGTATGCTCCCAACTTATTATATTCATCTAAGCCGATACATGCAATAACGATGGCATCAATACAATGATGAACATGATTTACACGTTCCTTCTGACTATATACCTTTTGGATACCCCAAATCTTTCTAAAATCAGAAGTCGCAATACCTTTAACGGTATAGACATGCTTGAAAAGGGATTTCAAATAAAGACGTGCATATTTAGAAATCACGCTGATATCAGTACCTTGACGACGACTAAATCCATCAGGTACACTTTCCATCGTGAAACGTAAATACTTACCTCGCCAGTAATCGCGTTGCAATTCTAAAAGATGCCGTTTACGAATGATCGCATCCTTTTGATCTTTAGTAGTTGCTCCCTTTGACATCTTCTTTTGTCTACGAATTTGACCATCAAGAGACTCATACTTTTCTCTCCAGTCATTAATACGTGCCATAATTTCATCATGGTTAGGCAATTCTGTTGGCAACTTAGTTTTCTTGACTTCTCTATTGAAACGACTATCACAAAGTGTCAAATTCATTCTTGTACTGTCGCCACCTACACTACGAGGAATAGTATGCTCTATATCAAACTTTGGATTAGCTCCAACAAAGTCTGATATCCGTATTTGCTTACCCGTATATAAACAGATGTGCCCCTGTTCTTCCCAGAGAACATATTTCAAGACATCTGCATCAGTTGGTTCTATACCATTTCCCGTTTCTGCCTTAAAGAGATTTCTTATTTTCTTGCGAGCCTCATCATTCTTGTTTTGATTTTCTTTTGTGTATGCAGCAATAGCATTACGCTTATTAGCATCATTCAATTCACGAGCAAACTCAATATGAATTTCTGTATCTTGATCTATCTTACCTTCCTCCAACAAGCGGTTTACCAATTTACGCAATCTGAACATAGAACGCATAGCCATTGGATTACGCACACTATCAATTCGAGGTGAACCAAGCTGATAAACACCATGATTATTGGTGCGTTGCACTCTAGGATACATCTCCATCATAGAAGGATGGTATAGTTTCTGGAGTTTCTCATCAGATACATGATACTGCTCCTTCAAATACTCCTTGATACACACCTCGAAAGTACGTGCATCTTTAGAATCAATCTGATTCATTTCATAGATAATATTATCAATGGCTGCATTACGCATTTCCTCCATATTCCATTCGTATTGCGGCATCACTTCACATAAGTTACCCAAGAATACGGCATGAGAATAAATCAAGCCTCTTCTAAGATATGGAAGAATCTTACAGATAGCCTTCAAACTTAAAGACGCATAATCACCCGGCAAAGAAATCTCGCAAAATTTCCTTGCTTCTTCATCATTCAATTGCAGACGATTCTTAGCAAACTCTGCAAGTTTTGTATCATCTGTATAGAAGAACAATGCATGCCAAATATCATTGACTACATTCAAACGACTTTTACCCTCGGCTAGCGTATAGGTTTCGCAAAGAGAATCAATCCAATTATCTCCAAAGATATCTTTTAAAGCGGCAGTTACAGGACAACCAGAAACAGATGTATCCATAGGGTAATTGAAAAGATATGGCATTTCTGCATCAGAACTTTTTTTGTAAAAGCCATAATGTTTCTTTGGAGCCAATTTCTTTGCTATATCTTCAAAATCAAACTGTTTCTTTTTTATAATCGACTTGCGGAAGAACAAAGGGATAATAAGTTCTCGCTCTTCTGCAGACAAAGGGCGTAAAGCTGAATCATTTGGTGTCTGAATTTTAATATTATTGATAAAAGAGAGCATTCTAAACTCCTCATACATAGGATGTGAAGAAGGACATTTCGTTTTGTTCTTCTCAAACACACATTTGCCCACTTGTCCCTTTTGTGACTTTAATGGTCGCTGATCAAAAATGGCTTTTTCTATTTGACGTACTATCTCTGGACCAAGATTCTTATCTAACTTCTGCTTTTCACAAATAGCCTTAAACTCTGCCAGATAATGTTCATTTCGTGCAGTATAATGATTGCGAATTTTCTCTCCTTTATTATAGAGAGAATAGAAATAATCACCTAAATATTCATACCCATCATCATGCATCTCCTGAGTCAAGTTGCTGATACTTTCTTTTACTTTTCCAGTATCATCACCACTCTGATCTTTACGATTGCTCAAAAAGCCACGACGCTGAATCATGTGATAAAAAGCACGCCCCAAAATATACCTATCAGTCATACTGTTGAAGTCTAGACACTCATGAAGACACTTATGTCTATAAGCGTATGGCGTCTTTTCTGATTCATCATCAGTACCTTGCCATTGCATAAACAAGTCGTTCTTAGGATACTCTTTTTTGAGTCTCCAAGCAGAAAGTTCAACCTTAGAAAGCGGTGGACACAAATGCGCATCACTTAAAATACGAAGCAGACGTATCTTACGTAATTTAATACGATAGTTTCTGACTCTTGATGCCTTATGAGCCGTACGGTCAGCTGCTTTAGAAGACTCTATGCCTTTTTCTATTTTAACACCTTCCTGAAAGATGTTCACACCTTTATCCAGCAAATGATATTCATCCGCCTTCTTTTCTACAATAGCCCATCCAAGACTATTGGTACCAGTATCAATTCCTAGTATTTTAGTCATATCAGTATTATTTTATATACTTAATTATTAATTTTCTGTAAAATTACAACCTTTTTATTGGATAAACAAATATTTTGTATTATATTTGCAGTAGAAAATAAGATTTCCTACATCTTATCACAATAAGGCAGTAATTGCCGAAGGTGTAAAACCTATACTCCCGCCTCGGTGGGAGTTTTGTTTTTTATGTACCTCCCATTTTCTCCAGCAAGTTCATCCTTGCCTTATCAGCAATCTCTTTCGCCTCCTGATAGCACCCATCAATTTCTTCATAGGTGTATGCATTCCGAGCCTCAACGATGCTTTCGGTTGCAACCTCTTCGAACATATCGAAGAAAATTTGCTCATTATTTTTTTCCTTCATATCTAACACTATTAAGAATTAGTATTTCCTATTTTAAATATCATCAAATGCTGACATTTACACCGACATTCAACATTCACGAATCTACTATCGAATTGACTCTCTTCTCCTTTCCCAATGTCTCGGGAAATACATAGTGGCCATTACCTATTTCACGGGGATTAGGCTCTATATGCTCGGCATACCATGCACGTTTATACTCGGTGGTGATGATGCCGTAATCTCTGGCGGCGATGATGGAAGCAGCGAGAGATGCGCCATACAGTTCCTTGATGTCGATCATCTCCTCCAGCGTTATCTTCTCACGTTTCTTGGAACCCAACTCTTCGATAAGCGCCAATTTAGGAAGAAGAAAGAAACTGGCAAAGAGATCACAACGCTTCTCCAACCTCAGCGGACTATCTTCCGGGAAGAGGAGAAGCAGATGAGCCAGTTCATGAACTGCCGTGAAACGAAGTTTCTCTACGCTACTCTTTTCCGGATTGAAATCGAGAATCATCAACGGATGCTTCTTATCTGCCCAGGTGCTCATTCCGAAGACATAATCCGGGAGAGTAGCAGCAAGTATCATGATACCTTTTCTTTCCAAGAGTCTCAGGATACTGGCGATAGGTCCATCACCGCAATGCCACTTTTCACGAAGAAGGTCGGCAGCATGGATGGCATCTTCAAGGGTTGATACCTTGGTGCCTTTTATCGGATTCTTGAACCGGGTAGGAAAACCTGCTTCTTTCTCCTTGGCTAGATACTGCTCTGCCCAAAAAGAGAGTTTCGCTTCCAGGGCTTGCAACTCGTCTTCGGACAACTTGCCATTGGAGGTGGTGCGGAGCATCGGCATATCTATCTTGAGATTGGTTCCTTCGAAATATTCCTCGCTGATATTGAGGGCTTTGGCTATGGCTTGCAGGGCATCACGCTTAGGGCGCATAATGCCTTTCTCATATCGGGAGATGCTCTGCTTGGTGATGGCTCCGTTGGTTCGCTCTACGAGTTTATCCATGCTGAGCCCCATCATCTGTCGCGCTTCCCGCAATCTTATAGAAAATGATTCATTAATCATAATTGTCAGCTCTCACTAGTGTCCCGTTAAAACGAGACGATTATTAAATAAGTTA
>UMGC01069415.1_pt1 | contig 16382 bp, 9 predicted proteins | sample 1965151 | NCBI WGS metagenome assembly UMGC01 (sample SAMEA4836061, study PRJEB28245) | human gut metagenome | biome: gut microbiome; material: fecal sample | place: Denmark | collected 2008 | reverse complement strand
CCAAAGTAATCATCGATAGCCTTGTAAAAGGCAAGACTTGCCAGTTCTTCCATTACATATCCCTTGTCCTTAGCATATCTTTTTCCGTATTCAACCCATTCCTTTATATCGTACTGTTTAATACGGATAACGTGGTTAAATACCTTTGATAAGCGTGGTGAGTCCTTAAGCATTTTTTCCATTGGCTCAGTTTCACCTTCAAGTATTATAAGCATATCGTCAGTAAACATTCCTGAAACGTCCACAACTTCACTTAAAATCATTGCACCAAGCTTTTCTGCATTCTCAACAATCAAATCACTTCCAAGTAATTTGTTAAGTGAATTTCTAAATCCTCTCTTGTTAAGTGCTGTAGCATCAATCTTAGCCAATCTTCTGTTACGTCTGCCACGTTTCTTATTTACTAATTTTATGATTTCAACTGCTAATGATGTTTTTCCTGTTTTTTCTTCGCCAAGAATAACCACATTACCATCTGTTGATTTACCGTTAGGTGTATAACCTGCAATAAGTTCCTTAACTACTTCCTGAATATTGTCTTCTAAACCTTCTACATTAAAGAAGTTCTTAAATACACTTAATTCTTCCTCTGTAGCTACTAATTCCGGTTCAGGAATTTCTTCATTGTTCTTATTCAATATTCTGTTAAGTAACTCACCTTCACTTGTGCGCTCAGGAGTGCCTTCTTCTGCTTCCTCCTTTGCTACCTCTAATTGCTCTTCTTCCTCTTCAAGTTTTTCCTCATACTCAGGTTGCTCCCAGTCTGTCCCTGAAATCACCTCAACCTTGGCACTTAAGTCCTTAGTTGAATGTATATCTAAATTAATTGAATTATCCTGTGCCGGTTCTTCCTGTACAGCTTCTTCATTTTCAGTACTTTCTGATTTTTCAGCATCTACACTCTCTGCATTTTCGTTTTCTGTGCTTTCTTCTGCATTTTTAGTATCTTCACACAAATCCTGCTCAGGAATACCTGTTTCTAAATCTATTTCAGGTGCATCAATATTAGGAAGTTCCTCATCTACTACAACCTCACCTGTATTATTACCTGTTTCAATGTCGGCTTTAGGTATAGTAAATATTGCTGTTTTGCCTAAATCTTCTGCTGTTTCAGAAGCTTCTTTCTGAACATTTTCAGCTACTTCCTGTTCAGACAGAATTTCTTCCGGCTGAGCCTCTTCTGCTACCTGAATTTCTTCTATATCAGGTATGCTTTCTGCTATCTTCTCAATATCAACCTCAGGTTCTTCTTCCTGACTTTCTATTACTTCCAATTCAGATGCATCCTGATTCTCTGTGGTTTCAACTTCTTCTTTTTCAGGTTCTTCCGGCAAATCCTCTACTTCATCAGGTATTTCTTCCAGATCAGGAATCTCAACCTGGGATGCCTTATTTTCTTCATTATCTGAAGTATTGTCTTCAACCGAAGTCTGCTCTTTTTCCTCATTATCTGAAGTATTGTCTTCAACTAAAGTCTGCTCTTTTTCCAAAGGCTTCTCTACTTCAACATTATCCTCCTGCCATCTGTCAAGAGTGCTAACTTCTTTTTCATCAGGCTTTTCTTCCTTAGATTCTTTCTTAGTCTCTCTTACATTCTCAATAATGCTTACGGCACTATTAACAGTTTCTGCTTTAAGAATCCCTCTTGCCTGCAACTGATGAAGTATATCTTCTACATCATCAACATTTAATATGTCTTCTTTCTCTTCATCTGATTTCATAACCATATCCATATCTTCATCAAATTCCATATCAACTGGTTCTGTTGTATCTTCACCTAAGTCATCTATAACCGGTTCTTCAACTTTAGACACATCATCCGGGTTAATCAATTTAAAATCTTCATCTTCTTCAAGTGGAACCTTTGTATTAACCGGTGCTTCTACCTTTTTATCTTCCTTTAAAGGATTTTCTGTCTTTTTAGGTTTAACACTAAAAGGTCTAAGCTTCAATCTTTTCTTCTCTTTGTCAGTCTTAGCTACAACATCTTCCTTCTCAGCTTCAGCTTTATCACTTGAATCTGATTCCAGCTCATTAAGCTCATCACTAATTCCCGGAATTTTTATTTCTTCAACTTCCTGTGGATGAGTCATGCTGTTAACATCAATTGTTGCCCCTTCTATATCATCATAAGGCTTGATTTCTTCCACTACAGATTCATTAATTTCCGGGAAATCAAAAGATTCTGTATCTGCCGCTTCTTTTCCAACAGCTTTTATCTTATCTATATTTTTCTCTGTGCCTGCAACTTCTTCTATTGTTTTAGATTCTGCCTTACGTTTGTTGGCTTCTTTTACAGCTTCATCTATTCTTGACTTAATAGATGTTTTTTCCATTATTTTATCCATAAGCTCCTGAGTTGAAGCTTTCTTTTCTTCCTGCTCTTTAGACTTATTTTCTGATTTTTTATTGTAGTTGTCCTGCTGTGTGGATGTTAAAGATTCATATTTTTTCTTTAAATCCATTGCCTTAACAACGTATTTTCCTTCCGCAAACCATAAGCTTATTTCGTCGCACATATTGACACATTTCTCGCCCTCGCCTGCAATATCATATAATTTTGCAAGTTCATAAGCCCACTTTTCTTCCATGTCAATGTTAACGTAATCTTCAAGAATCTTTATTAATTCTTCCACCGGCTTCTTCTTAGCTTTTGCCATTTTATATTTTAAAATAAATCTTGCCGAATCTCTTGGTGCCATTTCAATAAAGTCCTGATAAAATTCGTTTGCCTCATCAAGTTCTTTTAATTTTATGGAAATAAGGCATAATCTATATGCTAACTGTCTTCCTGTGTTAGTATTCTCATATGCCATAAGCAATATTTTCTTAGCCTGCTCATTATCGCCTGTTAATTCATAGGCGTCGGCAATAAGACTTAACAGATTGTTGTCACGGATTTTTTTGATATCCAATGAATCTGCCACGTCAACTGCCTTTTCAAAATCGTGAGCGTGCATAGCTGTTTTTAACTCTTCTATTTTTAAGTTGTACTCGCTTTTATCCATTTGACTTCCTCATTCCTTTGTCAATTCTAAACTGTAACTCTTCCCTGAAGAGCCCTAAGCAAAGTAACGTTGTCCACATATTCTAAGTCCCCACCTACGGGAACACCACTTGCTATTCTTGTAACTTTTATTCCGAGTGGCTTTATGACCTTTGTAATGTACATAGCTGTAGCCTCGCCCTCCACGCTTGAATTAGTTGCAATAATTACTTCATTAACATCGTCCTTCAAACGCTCAAACAATTCCTTAAGCTTAATGTCATTCTGGCCAATACCCGCCATGGGATTAATTGCTCCGTGAAGAATGTGATAAACGCCCTTGTATTCACCTATTTTCTCATATGCAGCCATATCCTTTGTTGTTTCCACTACCATAATGGTCTTGTGGTCCCTTTCCTTACTACTACATATTGGGCAAATATCCTGGTCTGTAAGTGTGTAACAACACTTACAATATCTTACATTCTTCTTTGCGTCTATCATAGAATTTGCCAGACTTTCAACCTGTTCTTTTGGCATATCCAAAATATGAAAAGCAAGTCTCCCTGCTGTTTTAGGTCCTATTCCCGGCAACCCTGATAATTCTTCGATTAGTTTTGTTATATAACCACTGTAGTAATCCACTGTGCTTACCTCTTTCTAGAAAAGTCCACCTAACCCGCCTGTTATCTTCGACATCTTCTGTGTTGACATTTCATCCATCTTACGGATAGCTTCGTTAACTGCTGCCATAACAAGATCTTCTAACATTTCTATATCATCAGGATCTACTACTTCAGGATCTAATTTAATCTTTGTTATTTCTTTTGTGCCTGAAATAGTCACTTCAACAGCTCCACCACCTGATGTTGCTGTATATTCTGAACTTTCTAATTCTGCCTGTGCCTGCTCCATCTGCTTCTGCATCTTCTGAGCCTGTTTCATTATATTATTCATGTTTCCAGGCATTCCTCCCGGAAATCCTCCTCGCTTTGCCATTTTAAAAATCCTCCTCTTCAATGTCCATGTTTATTTTGCTTACGACTTCCTGATAGTAATCGCTGAAAGTCTGATTATTTTCAAGCATAGTTACTTCAACTTTAACCTGCTTCTTTATTTCTTCACTTATCAAAGTGTTAAGCATCTCAATTACTTCCGGTTTCGAGCAGCCTTCGTAGCCTATTGCTCCCGGATTAAAAACTATTAAAAGTGTGTTTTCCCCTTTTACGCTAAATCTTGCATCCTGCAGGAAAGTCTTGTACGGATTAGATATGTGTCTTCTAACTGAACCCCAGTTATCCACAACATACTGCACATCTTCCGGTATAGCCTTTTCAAATACCTTTTTAGGCTTTGGTTCCAGATTTGCACCTGAACTGCCTGCCGCCTGTGGAGCTGCCCCCACATTAACCGTAAAGTTTCCTTCTTCTATTTTCTTTTCCAAAATAGCGATTCTGTTATTAAGTGAGCTTACGTCTCTTTCCATTGCCGGTTTTGCAAGCTTTATTAATGCAATCTCTATTAAAACACGTTTTTGTGACGAATATTTGATTTGTCCTGATAATTCTGAAAGAATTCTAATGTATCGCATAATAACATCTACATTAACCATCTGTGCTTCTTCTTTCAAAGCTTCTATTCTTTCTGCTGACGCATCAATTACTTCCATTATTTCGTCATCATCTGATGTCTTAATTAACATAAGATTTCTTAAATACCATATAAAATCATTAACAAACTGTCCCGGCTCTCTGCCCTGCATAATTATTTCATCCAAAATATTAAGGCTTGTTGTTACATCTGAATCTATTACGCTTCTTGTAAGTCTGCTGAATATTTCATTGTCTACAGCACCAAGAACGTCAAGCACATTGTCATATGTTAACTTCTGTCCCAAATAAAAAGCAATGCATTGATCTAAAAGACTTAAGGCATCACGCATTGAACCGTCTGCTGCTTTTGCAACATATCTTATGGCCTTGTCCTCAACCTCAATTGATTCTTTTTCCATTAATTCGGACAATCTTGCCGCAATTGTGTCTATTGATATTCTCTTAAAATCATATCTCTGACAACGTGACAATATTGTTATGGGTATTTTATGTGGCTCTGTTGTAGCCAAAATAAAAATAACATATGCCGGTGGTTCTTCAAGTGTCTTTAACAATGCATTAAAAGCACCTATGGAAAGCATATGTACCTCGTCGATGATATACACTGTGTACTTACCACTTGAAGGCGAATATTGTATTTCATCTCGAATCTGTCTAATGTTATCCACACCGTTATTGGATGCCGCATCGATTTCAATAACATTCATGGCACTTCCATTGGTTATTCCACGACATGTTTCACATTCATTACAAGGGCTTCCATCAACGGGATGCTCACAGTTGACAGCCTTGGCAAAAATCTTTGCCACACTTGTTTTACCAGTTCCTCTTGTTCCACAAAAAAGATAGGCATGTCCGATACGGTTGGCATTAATCTGATTCTTTAATGTCTGAACTATGTGGTCCTGTCCCTTAACCTGATCAAATGTTGAAGGTCGAAACTTTCTATATAATGCTGTATAAGACATAATATCTCCTTTCCTAAAAGTAACTGCTATGGATTCCAAGGGCATTGTAAGCCCTTTTACACCTTTGGAGTTTATTATATAATAAACTGGAAATGGTTACAAGCAATATATTTTGGTAATTTGGCATTTAAAAAGGTGAAACACAATTCTTTCTGTGTTTCACCTTTTTATTAATTATTAAATCCGCGCGATCTGCTTTGTGAGTATTCCATAAGCGTTACCTTTACAGTTAACTCGGTCTAGGCTTCCTCATGTCACATGAAATGATCTGTTTAGTGCTGCTTCATTCCTGACCTGACACGGTTCACAGGATTCCATTGCATAAGACCCAAACGTCAACATCACTTATAAAGGGCAGCCCTACAAAATAAACCCGAGGCCGACCATCACCCCTGCTGTAGCGGATTGCAGGTACAGGACGCCGCTATCTTCCCGGCTGCGCGGAAATGTTATATCAAATTTAGTACTGACAACTGTCGGTCAGAAATATAGTATACCTTATACTAATTTTCTTTGTCAATAAAGATTTTGAATTTTTTGCCTAACTTTTCAGACAACGTTCTCTGTTCTTTCTGTTCAATCTCTTTTGCATCTTTCTACAAATAACCAATATGTTTACTATGCATATTGGTTATTCATCCTTCTGCTTTTTTCTCAAATTTCTAAAAAAATCCTTCAGCAGATTACTGCACTCTTCTTCAAGTATACCTTTTTCGATTTCGACCTGATGGTTAAATTTATCAACCTGAAGAAGATTCATAATAGAGCCGGCACAACCTGCCTTTGGATTCATACAACCTATGTAGACTTTTTTAATTCTTGCCTGAACTATGGCACCTGCACACATTTGGCAAGGCTCAGTAGTTACATACAATTCGCAATCATCAAGGCGCCAGTCATCAAGTTTCTTGCTGGCTTTCTTTATTGCGTTAAGCTCTGCATGAGATAACGTGTTCTTGTCAACCATTCTTCGATTGTAACCACGACCTATTATCTTGTCCTGATAAACAATTACACAGCCAATTGGCACTTCACCTATTGAAGCAGCTTTCTTAGCCTGCTTAATTGCCTCTTTCATGTACTTATTAGCTTTCTTGGAATCATAACTTTCTTCTAAATCAACATTGTTGCTAATATCTTTATTTAAATCATTAACCTTACCACTCATAAATAGTCATTGCGAAAATCACTTTCTAATAAACGATTTTCGATTATCCTTTTCATCCTTATTTAGATTAGTTTGTGAAAACATCCTATTTGAAATACGGATAAATTGTATCCCATATGCTGTCTGTTTCCTGACCTAATCTCCAATAAGCTGCACCTGCAAGCTTGTATTTTTCCATAATATCAAGTCTTGATTTTACAGATGTAGCATCTTCAAGCCAAATGCTCACTGTGCTGTCTCCCTTTTCATATGAAACAAAATTCTGACCTGTTGTTTCATCGAATGTCGCCTTTACTTTTGCATTAGTGTAAAGTTCTTTAGCTTTATCCATTGTAATTGCCTGACTTGAAAGGTAGTAATTGCCATTAGTTGCATCTTCCACATAAACGCCTTCGCCCTTTTTGCCATCAGTTGCAGGAGTTGTAATCCAAGCTCTTGTATAGAAAGGCATACCGTTAATTACTCTTGACGCATTACCTGTTAAAGCAATGGCATCGTTTACGGCTTTTTCCGTGAAAGTCATTGATGAAACAGAACCTGCTTCCTTACTTCCTGCGTAATGCTCATCGTAACTCATTATAATAATGTAATCTGCAACCAAAGACTGATGTGCAATGTCGTAATATTCTGAGCCTGATGATGGCACATAATTATCTATTGAAAGAACCTTTCCTGCTTTTCTGCATTCAATTGAAAGTTCTCTCAAAAACTGCAAATAACTGTTAATAATATCCTTATTAATAAACTCAAAATCAATGTTAATGCCATCAAGATTATAATCTTTTATGTTTGTCATAATGTTATCAACAAGATTTTCTCTCTTAGTAGTATCTGTTAACACTTTCTTCGTGTATTCCTTGCTTGCCTTGTCCTGAGTTCCAAAATCATTAACCAAAGCCCATACTTTAAGCCCTTTGCTGTGAGCCTTTTCAACATAAGTTGCTGAAGCATATGATCTTAAGTTGCCTTTATTGTCAGACAAAGAATACCATGTTGGAGAAATAACATTTAAACCTTTTGTATGTTCAATTATTGTTTCCAAATTGCCATTAGCAGTCAGATTCGTTATTGCATTCCAACCTAAACTAATCTTTTTATTCATCAAAACATGTGTATATGTATCTGCATCAGATTTAAACTCAGTCTTCTTTGTTTCTTTATCTTTTAATTTCTTTGCAGGCACATAGCCCATGAAACCGTCGTCAGTTCTAACCTTTGTCCAGTCGCCGCTTTCTTCCAATACTGTAACCTTGGTATTTTTCTTCAAAGTAGTTACAATAAGGTTCTGGTAATCTGCCTTTGTACGCATTTCAATGTTGCTCTTAACAGTCATCTGATTTTTCTCGCCTGATGTGTATTTAAGAACAATTCTTGCAGGAGATTTTCCCTCCGCCTTCACAACTTTATAATCAAAATCCACGTATTTCTTAACAAACTTTACATTAACATAGCAATTTTTTCCGTCCATAAAAGAAATAACATAGTCTGTATTTTCAGTTTCATTTATTGTCTTACCACCTATTTTAGTTTTATAAGTTTTCGTGGCGTCAGTAAACATTACAAGGTTGTTGGTTGCATCTACATAAAATCTTTTGTCAATATTTTTTATAATGGTGTTGATATTAAGGTAAGCTTCCTCGCCCTTTATAATACCGAACTCATCGCCATATCCATCTTCCAAAGCCACTGCTGCAATAGTTCCATCTGTCCCTATTGTGTAATCCGTGTCGTTGCCATTGTCATCCTCGTAGGTAAGTCCCATGTACCATTTTTGGTCAACCTGCCCCTTGTTAGTCTTTATAAACAAGTCACATCCTGTAGTTAGCAGAAGTGCTGATATTACGGTTATAATCAAAAATAGTTTATTTATAGTTTTTCTCAAATCAAAAATCCTCCTTAAGCTAATGTCTATCTACTATGATACCACATTCAACATAAAAAAAGAATAAATATCCACGATAGGTTTTTTCATTAATATAAATTTTTTCATGATTTTTATTAATGAAAAAAGAGCCACAAAATATGACTCTTTCTCGTTCTTAGGGAAACTCCATAATAAATCTAACTATATTAACTAAATAGGCGGTCAATGCCTTGTGATATATATTAAGTTAAACAGTTGTTATTATGTGTACATTTCCGTATTCGTATTATCCGTGTTTTTATTATACACATATTGAATGTACTTTTCAATCATTTTTCAAATAGTTTTTTGTCTTAATTTATTATTTTTCAAAAAATTGTAATATTTCGTACATTTTTTTCGTATATATATTATATTACAGTATTAAAAGGTCTTATTTCATATTTGCTTATGCAATTGGGATAATGTCATTTTGGATTTTTGTTTTACAGCAATTTTTTATTTTGTAAATACTTGTTTTTTATATATTTTTTTACATAAAAGCTTTATTTACTACAATTTGTAAGATTTTACTACCTTAATAACTTTACACTATTTAAGATATTGGATATACTAATAGCAAGAAATAGTTGTTTTAATTATTTTGAATTTACACGAATCTAATGATAGAGAGGTGATTTTTATGAAAATTGAAAAAATCAATGATAATCAGATTCGTTGCACTCTGAGTAAGGAAGACTTAGCTGACCGCAACATTAAACTTAGTGAATTGGCTTACGGAACAGGCAAAACCCGTGAACTTTTTCAGGATATGATGCAGCAGGCTAATGATGATTTCGGTTTTGAGGTCAATGACATCCCACTAATGGTAGAAGCAATACCTGTTTCTCCTGAAACCATCGTCCTTGTTATAACCAAGGTTGAGAATCCTTCCGAAACCGAAGAACATCTCTCAAAATTCTTTTCTAAGGAGATGAAAGACGGTATTCTTTCACGCTTAGAAGATTCCGATATGGACCTTACAGATTTCGAAGAATTTGATGATGACATGGAAGATATTGACGCTTCCGCTAATGACAAGAAAGATGACAACGATGATTCATTGTTGTATAGCATTTATATATTCGACAGTTTAAGCCAGATAATTGATGTTTCAAGATTGATTGCTCCAACATTTAAAGGTGACAGTTCAGTATACAAGTCACCATTCAATGACAAGTATTACTTATCTCTATGTGTTGAAGCTTCACAGGGTAAGAAACTTAACCGTATATACAGTATTCTTACTGAACACGGAGTTCGTGAGAATCCAACATATGCCAAAGAACTTTTCTATATGGAACACTTTGACGAAATACTTGCAAACAAAGCAATTGAAACACTTGGTGCGTTATAATATATAATAGGTAATTTTAGGGTAATCGAATTTTAAAGGCCGGATTTAACCGTGAGGTTGAATGCCGGCTTTTATCTTCCGTCCACTTCCCTTACCTTGCCGCTTCGTACATTAATATTGCCGTGGCAATTGCCGCATTTAAGGATTCAACTTTTCCGTGCATTGGAATTTTTATTAGCTTGTCTGCCTTTGCGGATATTTCCTCGCTTAAGCCCCTTGCCTCATTGCCGATTAAAAGTGCGCAGTCCTTTGTAAGGCTTCCTGAATTGTAAAGCTCTCCCTTTAAGTGGGCAGCATATGTTGTAATGCCATTGTCCTTTAATGTGTCAACTGCTGCTGCCAAGTCATCAACTATTGCAAAAGGCACTCTGAATATTGAGCCCATTGTTGAGCGTATAACTTTAGGATTGTATATGTCTGCACTGTCTTTGCTCATTATTATGCCTGATATACCTGCTGCTTCCCCGGTTCTTACAATTGTTCCCATATTTCCCGGATCCTGAAGTCTGTCAAGCACTACTATGCAACTTTTTTCTTTGTTTCTTTTTTCTATAATGTAGTCTATGCTATATGATTTCTGCTTTACAACGGCAACTATTCCCTGTGGTGTAACTGTGTCTGATATTTTCTTAAATACCTGGTCGCTTACTATCTGATATTTTTTGTCTTTTACCAGTTCACCGTTTTCTTTCAAAAAAGTTTCTGAAACATATACACTTACAAGGTCCTCTGCCGGTATTTCAACAAACATTTTCTTGCCTTCCACTGTAAATGTTCCTGTTGTTTTTCGTACTTTTGATTTTTCTTTTAACTGTATTAATTTTTTTATTTGTTCATTTGATGTTGATGTTATTACCATTTTACTTAAATACCTTTGCCATTTTTTCTGTTTCGCCTAAAACTACCAAATGCATTCCATGGTTAAAAGGAATGTTAACGTCAGGATTAATTTTGTATTTTCCTTCTTTTTTTATTGCTATAATATTAAATTTATATTTTTTTCTAAGGCTTAATTCCATTAGATTCTTTCCAACCCAACTTTCAGGAACTTTTGCTTCTATTATACTAAATGTGTCAGATATTTCTGCAATATCCATAAACTTTTCGCCGTGAGCAAGGTTCTTTGCCATTCTGATTCCTGTTTCACTTTCAGGATAAACTATTTCATCTGCCCCAACTTTAGTTAAAATATTGCCCTGCAATTTGTCACTTGCCTTGGCTATTATATAATGGATTCCTATTTCCTTACATACGGCAGTTACGATTATGCTTGCCTCAAAGTTTTCACCTATTGTAACTATTGCCACGTCCACATTTGACACTCCAAGACCTTTAATTACGTTTTCTTCAGTCAGGTCTGCACGAATGGCAAAAGTAACATAATCTGATATTTCATCTACTTTTTCCTGTGACTTGTCTATGGCTATAACTTTTCCACCCATATTTGAATATGATATGGCAAGGCTTTTTCCTAAAGTTCCAAGTCCGAATACTGCGATTTCTTTCATTAATGCTGTCCTTTCTTTAATCTATCCTATAAGCACTTTTTTCTCAGGTAAGTCCTTTATGTGCTGGTCTATTCTTCGTTTTCTCGCCAATGCTATTACTATTGTTATAGGTCCTACTCTTCCAAAAAACATTAAAACGATAATTATTAGCTTGCCTGCAAGAGAAAGACTTGCCGTAAAGTTCATGCTTAAACCTACCGTTCCTATTGCCGAAAATGCTTCATAGCATATCTTGGTAAGAGAACCTGTTTCCGTAAATGTAAGTGCTATAACTGCAATCATTAATATGCTAATGGCCATTGTCATCACTGCCAATGCGTTCTTAATGTTGTCTCTGTTTATTCTTCTCTTAAATGCCTCTGTTGCGTTTTTTCCCGTAACAACTGATTTTACATCAAGGAATAACAAAGCTACTGTTGTTGTTTTTATTCCTCCTGCAGTTCCCATTGGTGAGCCACCCATTAGCATTAAGAGAAAAGCAAGAAGTACTGAGGCATTTCTAAGCCCCGCCTGATTTATTGTGCAAAAACCTGCTGTTCTAAGAGTTACTGACTGAAAGAATGATGCCAGAATTTTTTCACCTGTCTTTAAAGTTCCCAATGTTTCAGGATTGTTGTATTCAAAAGCAAATGTTAAGATTGCTCCTCCAAATATTGCAATTGCCGTTACTGTAAGAACTATTTTGGAGTGAAGTGACAACCTTTCAGAGAATTTTCGAAGTGGGTACTTTTTATTTCTAATATTATTTATGTTTTTCAAAATATCCCACCATACTATAAAGCCCATTCCACCTACCACAATAAGGAACATTGTCGTTATATTAATCAGCACATCTCCCTTGTACGCCATAAAGCTGCTGTCTCCAAGAAGGTCGATTCCTGCATTGCAAAAAGCTGAAATTGCATGAAACACAGAATACCACACGCCTTTAGCCACTCCGTATTTTGGAATAAATCTAAAACCGTAAAGTATTGCTCCAATGCCTTCCACTGCAAAGGTTCCCGAAAATATTCTTATTATGTGCAAAACAACGCCCTGACTTGTGTCAAGATTGTATGTCTCCTGAATTAATCGTCTTTCTTTTAAGTTTATTTTTTTGCCTATTATAATTAATACGCCTGTGGCTATGCTGATAATTCCAAGCCCGCCAAGCTGTATAAGTATTAATATGACTACTTTTCCAAAAAGACTCCAGTAGGCATAGGTTGGCACCACAACCAATCCTGTTACGCAGGTTGATGTGGTGGCTGTAAATAATGCTGTTACAAAATCCGTCCACTGCCCTTTAGCTGAACTTACCGGCAACATTAGTATTAATGTTCCAACTATTATCACACAAAGAAATCCAACTATTATTATTCTGGCAGCGTTGAATTTTGTTTCTTTAAGCATTTTCTTAAAATTTATATTTAAATTAGTCATTATAATTCCTTTTGAATATTAAACTCTTAATTTTACAAAATCCTGTCCGTAAGTTTTCTTTAGTTCTTCAACAAACTGATTATTGGCATCAACTCTGTATTCTATTGGCAATGCTTTCTGCTGACGCTCTTTTGCCAAAGCTATCATTACCTTGTCGCCACCTTTGTGAAGAAGTAATGTTTCAAGTAGTTCTTTCTCCTTTGTCATGTACTCTTCCTTGTCTTTAAAGGCTATCCAAAGTTCCGACGGAACCTGGTCGAAAGATACAATTGAGTTAGCCAAAACTTTTCCTGCAGAATTTTCTTCTATGTTTGCCTCGCCTTTTACAAAAATCTTCTGACCTTCTTCCATTAACATTCGACTTCTCTCAAACTGTCTTGGAAATACTACAACTTCAACTGTTCCAACTAAGTCTTCCAATGTTATGAAAGCCATCTGCTGTCCAGTTTTTGTAAACTTCTTTGTTATGGCACTAATGATTCCGCCTACGGCAACTTTGCTCTTGTCAGGAACTTTTGACTCTTCCCCTTCTTCAGGTTCGGTGAAATCAATTGACATATTTGTTATGTGTTTACGCCATTTCTGTTCCTGTGCCTGAAGTGGATGACCGCTGGCATATATTCCAATAACTTCTTTTTCAAAAGCTAATTTCTGGTCAACGGTGTACTCTCCTACATCAGGCATTTTTACTTTATACTTTTCTTTGGTACTGTCATCTGCCATATCAAAAATAGACATCTGGCCTTCCCATGCGTCTTTGTTTTCCTTGTTTACCCCGTCAAGAATCTGAATGTAAACCATCATCATCTGTTTTCTTGTGGCATTAAGTGAATCAAAGGCACCGGCTTTGATAAAGTTTTCTATTGCTCTTTTGTTTACACCAAGATTGGCTGTTCTTGTAATAAAGTCTTCCAAATCAGTGTACTTGCCGTGTTTTTCTCTTTCCTCAACTATGCCGTCAATAATGTTTTTACCAACATTCTTTATGGCTGTAAGTCCATATCGTATGCTGTTGCCCTTAGCCGAAAATCCACTTTCACCTTCGTTAATATCCGGTGGAAGAATTTCTATTCCCATTGAACGGCATGAGTAAACATATTCTGCTACCTTAGTTGAAATATCCATTACAGAAGTAAGCATTGCTGCCATAAATTCTGCTGCATAGTAATATTTAAGGTATGCTGTCTGGTAAGCCACCACGCCATAAGCTGCCGCATGGGACTTATTAAATGCATACTTTGCAAAGTCTATCATTTCATCGTAGATTTTGTTTGCAATCTCTTCACTTATGCCGTTTTTGATACAACCTTTTACGCCCTCTTCCCGGTTTCCATACACGAAGCTTTGGCGTTCCTTTTCCATTACTGCCTGTTTCTTTTTTGACATTGCTCTACGGAGAAGGTCGCTTCGGCCAAGTGAATATCCTGCCAAATCCCTAACTATCTGCATTACCTGTTCCTGATAAACAATACATCCATAGGTTGGCTCAAGTATTGGAATTAACTGTGGGCAGTCATAAGTAACGCTATCACGATTATTTTTTCCTTCAAGATATTTAGGAATAAAATCCATTGGCCCCGGACGGTACAAAGCTATTCCGGCGATAATATCTTCAAGGCTTTGAGGCTTAAGTTCCTTCATGAAGTTTTTCATTCCGGCACTTTCAAGCTGGAATATTCCCTCTGTATTTCCTGTTCCAATATAATCCAAAACTTTTTTGTCATTGTAGTCTATTTTCATCAGGTCAAGTTCTATGCCTCTGTTCTTCTTTATGAATCTTTGGGCATTCTGTATTACAGTTAAGTTTCTAAGCCCCAAAAAGTCCATTTTTAAAAGTCCAAGTTCTTCCAAAGTAGTCATTATATACTGTGTTGTAATTGAACCGTCTGCCGCTCTTGACAATGGCACGTATTCGTCTACCGGTTTTCCACAAATAACTACACCTGCCGCATGCATTGATGCGTGTCGTGGAAGTCCTTCAAGCCTTCTTGCCATATCAATAAGGTATTTTACCTCTGGATCTGAATCGTATAATGTTTTTAATTCTCTATTTTGTTTTAAAGCTCCATCAAGAGTAATGTTAAGCTCCTGTGGAATCATTTTTGCTATATTATCTACCTGAGCATATGGCATATCAAGAACTCGTCCAACATCTCTTATTACACCTCTTGCCTTTAATGTTCCAAAAGTCACAATCTGCGCCACATGATCTTTTCCGTATTTTCTACCTACGTAGTCAATAACTTCCTGTCGTCTTTCAATACAAAAGTCTACGTCAATATCGGGCATGGATACACGCTCAGGATTAAGGAATCTTTCAAAGAGCAAATTATACCTCATAGGTTCTATATCTGTTATTTCCAAACAATAAGAAACTATACTTCCTGCCGCTGAACCTCTTCCCGGTCCAACTGCAATTCCGTTAGACTTGGCATAATGAATAAAATCCCAAACAATCAGAAAATATTCAATATATCCCATGTTCTTTATTGTATTTAATTCGTAATTTAATCTTTCTTCCAGTTCTTCTTTTGTCAAATGACAGTTCTGGTCAACTTCTCCCTTAAAAACAGGATAGCGGTTGTGAAGTCCTGTTTCGCACAGTTCTTTTAGGTAAGTCCATGATGTGTAGCCTTCCGGCACAGGGAAATTTGGAATCTTTGTTACTCCAAACTCAAATGTAACATTACATCTGTCGGCGATTTTCTGTGTATTCTCCATTGCCTGAGGTGCGTATTTGAAAAGCTGGTACATTTCTTCCGGTGATTTCAGGTAGAACTGTCCCCCCTCATAACGCATTCTGTCCTCATCAGCTTTCTTCTTTCCGGTCTGAATACAAAGAAGTATATCGTGTGCCTCCACATCATCTGCAAAAGTGTAATGTACGTCATTAGTACAAACAAGGTCAATTTCCAACTCTTCGCTCATTCTCATTAACTGCTGGTTAACTGTTGCCTGTTCCGGAATACCGTGGTCCTGCATTTCAAGGAAATAATTACCCTTTCCAAATATTTTCTCATATTTTAAGGCAGCTTCTTTTCCCTTTTCGTATTCCCCTCTTGCCAGATACTTCTGTACTTCTCCTGCAAGACAGGCGCTTAGGCAAATAATTCCTTCGTGGTATTTTTCCAATACTTCATAGTCAACTCGTGGTTTGTAATAGAATCCTTCCACAAATCCTTTTGAAACTATTTTGCAAAGGTTTGCATATCCTTCATTATTTTCTGCCAACAAAATCAAATGATAATATCTGTCTTCGTTGTCCCCTGCTTCTTTTTCGAAACGTGAACCCGGTGCCACATACACTTCACATCCGATAATAGGCTTTATTCCATTTTCAAGTGCTGCCCTGTAAAAATCTATGCATCCATACATAACACCGTGATCTGTTATGGCAAGGCTGTTCATTCCAAGCTCTTTGGCTCTTTTTGTAATTTCTTTAATTTTACTTGATCCA
>UMGC01087152.1_pt1 | contig 16977 bp, 8 predicted proteins | sample 1965151 | NCBI WGS metagenome assembly UMGC01 (sample SAMEA4836061, study PRJEB28245) | human gut metagenome | biome: gut microbiome; material: fecal sample | place: Denmark | collected 2008 | reverse complement strand
GATCATCGCGTACCTCGAGCTCGGCTCCAAGGCTGCTGACGCCATGGTTGGCGGCAACACCTTCACCGACGTGGCTTCCTCCCGTTGGTCCGCCGGCTTCATCGCCTACTGCGCGCAGGCCGGTATCGTCTCCGGTGTCGGCGACGGCAAGTTCGCCCCCGCCGGTCAGCTGACTGCCCTGCAGTTCGGCAAGATGCTGCTCGTTGAGCTCGGCTACGATGCCAAGGCCGCCGGCATGGTCGGCACCGACTGGGCCATCAACACCAGCAAGCTCATGGCAAAGACCAAGCTGATGGACGGCATCGACGGCTCCGTCAACCAGGTCCTCACCCGCGAGAAGGCCGCTCAGATGTGCCTGAACGCTCTCGAGGCTCCCATGGTCACCTATGAGACCAAGGGCTCCAGCATCATCGTCAACGGCGCGGACATCAACTTCGGCGCTTCCGTCGCCAAGTATGAGACCTCCACCATCGCCAAGGATCAGAACATCTCTTCCCAGAAGCTCACCTCCGGTGAGTACACCGTCGAGCTCGGCGAGAAGCTCTACAAGGATCTCAAGAAGCTCAGCACCACCGACGCTTTCATGCGCTCCGCCACCGAGTGGAAGCTGAAGGCCGCCTCCATCGGCACCTACGCCGATAAGGCTGACGCTACCTACACCGCCGCGACCAAGATCAGCGCCATCTATGCCGACCTCGGCCTGTCCGACGGTATCTCCAAGTCCAAGGTCACCATGTATGTTGACGGTGAAGACGTGAACTACGCGACCGATTCCAGCACCAAGAACTTCGTCAAGGGCGAGACCACCAAGGTCGGTGCGGACGGCTCCCTGCTGAATGTCTATTACGACAACGATGCGGAGACCATCACCCTCGTTCTGATCAACACCTACGTTGGTGAGGTCGGCGCTGTCTACAAGCAGAGCAGCACCAAGGACGCTTATGTGACCATCAAGACCGGCGATGGCTATACCAAGCCTGCAACTACCATCAAGAGCGAATATAAGACCGATGCGTTCGCCAAGGAAGACATCGTTGCCTACACCTATTCCAAGAAGTCCGGCGACGAAGGCATCCAGTCCATGGCTCTGGCCGAAAAGGTCACCGGCAAGATGAGCACCTTCACCACTGCCGGCTCCGTGACGGTCGGCGGCACCAAGTATGATGCCAATGCCATGTCCGTTGCCACCGTGAAGGAGACCCTCAACGGCGACGTGGATAACGGCACCGAAGTGACCGCTTATCTCGATGCCTATGGCTATGTCCTCTACCTGAAGGCGAACACCAGCAAGCAGTACGCCGTCGTTCTCGACTACGGTGCGGGTTCCCGCCTTGAGTCTGCCCGCGTGAAGCTCCTCTTCACCGACGGCACCACCAAGAAGGTCGATCTGGACAAGGCCGTTTACATGGACGGCACCACCGAGAAGCTCGCTACCATCGTTTCGGGCACGAGCACTGCTGCTAACGAGGTGAGCAAGTACGACATCGTGTCCTACACCATCAGCAGCGACGGCTATAAGCTGACTCTGGTCGCGAATGCCGCGCAGACCTTCACTTCCGCGAACGACAAGGTGATCACCAACGGTTCGCCCGCTATGAAGTTCGCTGGCACGACTCTGCCCGCTGACGGCGAGACCATCTTCCTGACTGAGACCAAGAAGAGCAGCACCTCCAAAACCACCTACAGCGTCTATGAAGGCATTGCGAACGTTCCTACCGCGAAGATGCTGAGCAATGACGAGACCTGGTACGCCGCGTACCAGAAGGCCGGCGACAGCGCCTACACGGTCGTGTTCCTGCTGAACAACGATAAAGTTCAGATGTCCTCCGGCAACAAGGACGTCATCTTCGTCAAGGGCAACGACGACGGCAAGTCCTACACCAAGGATCTTGGTTACTACTTTGCCTACACCGCTTATCTTGATGGCGAGAAGTTCGAGCTGAAGTCTGAGAACGCCATCACCGAGTGGACGCTCGGCTACGGTCCTCAGTACAACGACAAGGGCATCCTGACCAGCTTCGAGCAGAAGGCCAACAGCAGTGCAAGCGCTATGGACGTCCTCTACGCTGCGACGACCGGCGACACCAAGAACAGCGTTGTCAAGCTCGGCGGCTCCGTCTATGCTTATGGCAAGGACGTTAAGGTCTACATGATCAACGTCGAGGGCGACGTGAACGCGATCGACGTCACCTCCATTGGCGAGGATGCCAACGATCAGGTTTGGTTCAAGCTCAATGACGACGATATCGTGACCGATCTGTATATCAAGGTCGTTGATACCGCCGAAGGCGTGACTACGCCCGTCGCAGGCTACAGCGCCACCGTGAAGGCTTCTCTGGCACAGGTCGCTGTGAAGGGTCCTGACAGCACCGGAGATTTCGATAAGGTAAAGACGGTTGCTGCAAATGCCCTTGTGGCGAGCGGCTATGAGGTCACCAAGGTGGAAGGCACCACTATCAGTGGCCTGAAGTTCACCGTAAAGAACGTCAACTCCGGTACCACCGGCATCGAGTTCACTGTCACCTACGTTCAGGCGTAATTTGTGAAGTCGTTCCGGCTATGTTGAGCTGAAACACGCAAAACCGAAAAAGCTCCCCGCGCCGAATGGCGCGGGGAGCTTTTTCACGTCTCCCGCGCGGTCTTCTTCCGTTCCGGCAGCAGCTCCTCCGGAATGTCGCCCAGCGGCTTCGTGTGCAGGAGCGACACCTCCCAGTAGCCGGAGCGGAAATTCCGCTTCAGCCGCTGCAGCGTGGCAAGGGCGATGTTCCCCTGAAAGAAGGGATCGTTGGGGTTCAGGTGCTTTTCCGCCCGCATTTTCTCATAATCGTCCAAATACCGGCCCGTGATGCCGATCGCCGCGCTCAGCCACTCGTTCTCCTCCGAAAACAGATCCTCCTCAAGCTGCCGCCTCGCTGCCGCCTCCGCAAGTCCGGTCGGATACGGACTCTGCAAAGTGGTCTCCCACATTTTCACCTTAATGAGCTTCTTTCCGTCCCGATACGGATAGTCCTTTTCCTCCGAATAGAGTACGATGTACCCCGGCCTCGTCTTTTTCGGCCTCAACCCGCGCTCCGCGTTGGCGCGCTCGCGGTTGATCCGCAGCAGGTTGGCATTCAGCGCCCGCTGATACGCGCTCTCGTCCTTCTCTGCCTCCAGCTCCTGCCGGAGCGCCTGCAGGCGTTCCCCGGCCTCTTTTTCCGCCTGTGCCAGCGCCTCCCGCGCGCTCCGGTTTGCCATCGCAAGCGCGTTGTCTCCCTCGTTTCTTGCCTGCGTGACCGCCCACTCCTTTTCGGAGATGTAGCGGAGCATCCTGTCGTATTCCTCCCGATCCATCAGCACATGGCTGCACTCCGGATCGTTCTGTCCTCCCGGGACCTCGGCAAATCCGCCCAGCAGCGTTTTCCGCACAAATTGGGTCATTTCAAGCCTCCCCTACAGTCCGCGGATATAGTTATCCGCCACCACGCTGATGCGGTTATGCCCCAGCGCCTTGCTGCATAAGAGCATCGCCGCCTTGTCCAGCTTCTTCCCCGCCTCGTCCTTCCGGCAGGTGTAGACATCGCCCTGAAACCGCTTTCCCGTCCCCTTGTTCACCCGGTCGTAGGGGATCTCCCCGATCGGCCGGGCGTAGGCCTTATAGATCGCCGTGGCGTATTCCGCACGGTAGGCGTGAATGTCGGCGCTCGTATGGATGTGCTGCCACACCTTCTCCTCCGCGGGCGTGTCGGCGATCCGCTCCACGATCTGCGCCGCGTTTTTCCCGATGATCGGACTGAGCCGCTCCCGTCCGCCCTTGCCGTTGCGGACATGAACGAACCACTCCTGCGGGAAAAGCATCGCGTCCCGCAGCATTTCCAGCTGCTTTGTGACGCTCGGCGCGCGCTCCTCCTCCGGAATCTGCTCCAGCTGCGCGGCATCCGCCGCGATCTGCTCACAGCGCACGAGGTCCTTTCCGCGAAGCTCTCCCAACTCGCGGCGGCGCAGCCCCGTCCCGCGGCAGAACTTGATCAGCTCGTCGTTGTTCGTCTTCGAGAAGTGTTCGTCGCGCACGCAGTCGCTGCGGCTGCGCTTGATGTCCTCCCGATTCCGCTTGGGCGGCTTGAAATAGTCCTCGTCGTCCGGCTCGATCCCGTAAAGCTTGCCGAGCGCCTTCGCCTCCAGCTGCACCGTCCACGCGGAAAGCTCCTCATCCGCTCTGCTCTGAAGCCATTCGTTGACATACTTTTTCGCGCCTTTGAGCGTCGTACACTCCGGATGCTTCTGCTTGATATAGCGAAGGAAATATTTGATGTGCTTCCAATAGCTCTTATATGTATTTACCGAGAAGATCTTATCCTTTTCCGTGCCAGCAGCCACGGCTTCCTTTTTGCTCTCGCCGAAAGCCAGCATCTCGGTCAGCCGGTCGTAGGCCTGCTGGTGCAGATCCTTGTAATAGGTTTTGTTCTTCCGCCCCATCCGGCTCCCTCCTGTCCGTTTGTCTGTCCATTTATGTTCAAGCTGCGCCGCCTCCTGCCAGCTCCGCGCGGAGACTCGGCGATCGGCAAATACACTTTTTAAGGTCTTGTGTGTGACCGTTTTGGGGTCGCCCCCGACACTTTTTTCTGCTTATGTGTGCAGCCCTGTTTCTTAACTTCCACGGCAGTCAGGGCCTGTCGGCGCCATTGCAGAGGGCGCGCTCTCCGGAAAATCTACAGCATTCCGGCTGCTATCACAGGGTGGATAGGAACATGATACTTTTTACTTACCGGCACTTTCAACGAGATTACTCCTGCCGGGTCCATGGCACGCTTTCCGTTTCGCATTGGCTACTGTGGCAAGCCCGCGCGCCACACAGGCGTATCGCACCTGCTTCGGCTTCTTGTGATGCAAACCTGTCTATGCCTATCTTATCACATGGCGCCGACGGCTGTCAACATATCACCAGCATCTTACTTATATCGGTTTACCCGTTCATGATTTATGTTCCCGCGGCGTAAAAAGAAGTGAGGCGGTATGAGCCGCCTCACTTCCTGTTATTTTCTCCGATCCCCTGTTTATCCGTTGTACGAGCACCAAAGGAACGTCACGATCTGCGCGCGGGTGCAGGGCGCGTCGGGCGCAAAGTGCCCCTCTCCCACGCCGTTGGTCACGCCCGCGCCGACCGCCCAGCGAACGGCGTCGGCGTACCACGCGCTCTCGCTCACGTCGGAAAACGCCGCGTCTCCCTGCCCCTCGGGCAGGCCGAGCGCGCGGTGCAGCCCTTGCTTTTTCATGCTTTCTCCCGGATAGCACCGGAGGGCGGGCTTTCGCCCGCCCCCCTTTTTCGTTGCTTTTGCTTTGTTTTGTCCGGCGTCAGCCGACGACTTTGCCCGTTTTGTTGGAGTTGCCCTTATACGTCCCATTCGTCACGCCGCTGCAGCTCTCAAACATGACCCAATCCATCGACGCATCTCTTTCTCCACCAATGTAAACATTCGAGCCGCCGGAGGTCGCGCTGTTGCCGCGGAAGGTACAGCCGACGAACTTCGTCAAGGATCCCTTGCAGAAAACACTGTTGCCTGTAAATGCCTCAACATACACCGCACCGCCATAAGCTGCTGAATTGTTTGTAAATTTACACTTGTCGAACTTTGCCCAACCGCCAAAAATATAGACGGCGCCGCCATTCTTTCCATTCCGGCAATTATCAAAGGTCACATTCTCCAACACCTGATCGGGCGTATACCACTCATTGTAGTAACGCTCGTCGTTATGCAGGCTCTGTGACTGAAGAAAAATTCCGCCAGTACCAGTGAAGGTAAGATTCTTTATTGTGATCTTTATTGCCGAGAAATTGATGGGGTAGCTGCTGAGGCTGCTTGTTCCGGTACCGTTAAAGGTGATCTTGTGACCGCCGCCATCAAATGTGACTCCACCGTTGATCACGCTCTGGAGCTGTTCCTTTATTGTAATATCATCCGTCATCACCACGGTTCCGTAGTCATTCGCACCAACGCCGACATATTTGAACGCGTTTCGCAGCGTAGCCTCGTCGTAGGCCTGGATCTTCGACCACTTCGGCATCAGCGTCACGTCATCTGTCACCTTGGAAGTGGCAAAATCCCAGTCGACCTTTTTTGTTGTCGTTCTGCCGTTTTTCTTGGTCGTCTGCTCATAATACCAGCCGGCAAGGGTGAAGTCGGTATACGCGCTCAGATCCGGTTCCGCAGCAAGCCCGTTGTAGGTCACCTTCTGCGCAAGAATCTTCGCGGGTAAGCCGTATTTATCGAGCAGGCCCCTGCTGTCAAAGCTCACTGTATACTTGTACCACTCCTGATTCCAACCGGCATAGTATTTCGCGTCGCTCTGCACGGCATCCGTTTCCCGCAGCTTATCACCGCCCTTGTTCGGCTGCGTATACCAACCGTCAAACTTCCAGTAATATCCGGTTCCGCCTAGCTTATTTCCGCGGTCGCCCTGATTCTGACCGGTAAACGGCGTTCCGTAGGCAAGCTGCCTGCTATCGATCTTCTCTGTGCCTTCTTCGTTCCACCACCCGATCGTATACAGTCGGTCTGCTTCCGTCCAGTGCGCATAGTAGGTCATGTCGCCGGTCACCTTAGCATCCGTAGCCAGCTCTGTACCGTTGTACGGATCCGTGTACCAGCCCGCGAAGGTGTATTCCTTCTCCACCGTTGCCGCCTTGGTCGGGACGCTGGCAGGCTTGACCTCAGAGACGAGGGAGCCGTACTCCGCCGAAACGCTGGCGTTCCCGCCGTCCAGCGTGCCGCCGTTCGCGTTCCACGTGATGGTGTACTGATTGATCGTCCACTTGGCGTAGAGCGTCACATCGCCCACGCTGCCCGTGGCGATCTCCGTGACTTTTGTGCTGTAGGTGTTGTCGCTGTACCAGCCCTCGAAAGCGTAGCCCATCTTCGTCGGGGCGACGAGCTTGATCTTCCCCGTCTCGACCGTGTACTGCGCGGGGTTCCCGCTCACGTTCGTGCCGCCGTCGAGCTCATAGGTGATCTTGTATGGGATCGCCGTCCACTTCGCGTAGAAGGTCACATTGTGGTCGGGCATCGCGCCGCCGTCGGTAAACTTGGTGTTCTCAGCAAAATTGCTGCCGTCCGTGTACCAGCCGCCGAACGTGTAGCCCCTTCTGGTGGGGTCGCTCGGCGCGGTGATGGGGTTCCCATAGAACGCTTCCACGGTATAGCCCTCGCCGGTCAGCTCGTCGCCCTCGTTGACGTTCCACGTAATCTTGTACGGGTTCTGCTCCCACGTCGCCGTCAGCGTGATCGCGCCGGTGTAGCTCTCCTTCGCCAGCGTCAAAGCCTTCTGCGCCGTGCCCGAGCCGTTCACGAGCCAGCCGAGGAAGGTGTACCCCGCCTTCGTCGGGTCAGAGACGGCCGTGTCCGTGTCATAGGCGTACTCCGTGGGCTGCTTGCCGCCGAGCTGCGCGCCGTCCATGCCCGCGTAGGTGATGGGATAGCGCTCCGCCGTCCACGCCGCCGTCAGCGCGATCGCGCCGGTGTAGTCCTCTGCGCCCAGCGTCAGACCCTTCCGCGCCGCGCCGGTGCCGTTGACGACCCAGCCGTCAAAGATGTAGCCCGTTCTGGTCAGATCGGGGATCGCAGTCGCCGTGCCGTAGGTGTGCTTCTCGGGCTGCGCCGCGTCGCCGAAGCTGCCGCTCGGCACATTGCCATAGGTGATGTCGTACACGCTCGGCGTCCACTTGGCGCAGTAGGTCTGCGCCTTCGCGGGCATCTTCGCGCCCGCGGCGAGCATGCTGCCCTCGTCGTCGAACCAGCCGAGGAAGTCGTGGCCGCGGCGGGTCGGCGCGGGCGCGATCAGCTCGGTGTCGTAATAGACCCCGTAGGCGTCATCACGGCCGGTGTAGTCGTTGTCCGCTGTGCCGCCGTCAAACTCCCACGCGAGCGCGTAGCGCGCGCGGTCGTAGTAAAGCTTCACGGTCATGTCCTTGGCGGCCCGGACCGTCTCGCTCAGGTCGGTGAACTCGGTGTCGTCCGCAAGGCCGTACACGCCGCTCACCTTTGCCTTCACGCAGGTGAAGGCCTCGCTCAGGCCGCTCTTTTTCAGCGTCCCGAGCTCGACGGCGCTGTCCGCCTCCGCGTGCGACGCATTGGATTCGCTCGCGCGGCCCGGCAGCTTACCCGCCGTATCCATATAATAGTGCTCCACCGTGAAGTCCACGGGCTGTGCGCCCCAGCTCGCGGTCAGGGTCATGCTCTCGGTGACGGTCTCCGCGTTGAACACGCTGCCCTCCGGCAGCTTCCAGCCCATAAAGCTGTAGTCCGGGCGCGTCGGAGCCGACACAGAGAAGCGCTGGCCGTAGCGGAAGTCCTTCTCCGCGCTGTCCGTGAGCGTGCCGCCCTCGCCCGCGTCAAAGGTCACGCGCAGCGTCTCGCGGTCGTAGTACAGCCGGAGCACGAGCGAACCGTCCGCCGCGATCACGCCGGAGGAAACCGTCCCCGCCGCGCTCTCGTTGAGCACGAAGTGGTCGTAGTTCCTTGCCGCCGCCGTCACCTCCGCGTCGGTCGCGCCGGTGAGTGGGTCGGTGTCGTGGAGCGTGTAGCCGTCGTCGTCCGCGTTCTGCTGGTAGTGCTCGACGGTGTAGGCCGTGTCGCCCTTCGCCGTCCAGACCGCCGTATAGGTGCTGTCGCTCTGCGGCATCGTCTCGGGCAGCGCGGGCGACCAGCTGAGCGCGTAGCCCGGCTTCGTCACCGTCAGCGCGGGCGCGGTGATGCGCTCGCCCCAGCGCAGGGTGGAGACGAAATCCGTCTCACCCTCGTTTTTAAAGGTCAGGGTGTAGGTATTGCGCGCGTAGTAGACGCGCAGCACGGTCGTGCCGTCCGCGGCGATGGTGCCGCTCTTGACCGCGCTCTTGTTCTCCGTATCCTCATGGTAGCCCGGAATGGCCCGCATGACCGCTTCAACGGCCGCGCCGGTCGCGCCGGTCAGGTTCTCGGTATGCGAGGCGGCGTCGGGATAGCTGCCGTCCGCGTTTTGGAGGTAGTGTTCGACCTTGTACGCCGTGTTCTGTCCGGCCTCCCACTTGGCATAGAGGGTCAGGCCGGTCACCGGCATCGTGCCGCCGGTGAAGGCGTTCTCACATGCCGCGTCGGTGTGCCAGCCGCGGAACACATAGCCGGCCTTGACCGGCTGCGGCAGCGCGGCGAGGCGCACGCGCGCGCCGAAGTATACCTGCTCCGTCTCCCCGCTGCCCTCCGGCAGCGTTCCGCCGTTCGTCTCAAACCGGAGGTCGCAGCGTGCGCGGTCGTAGTATAGCTTCACGACGGTCTTGCCGTCCGCGCCGATCGCCGCCGAGGACACGGTGCTGCCATTCACCTCCGCGTGATCGTAGGTGAAGCCGTCCTTGCTCCACGCGCCGAAGTCGATCGCGGATCCGGTCGTGCCGGTCCGGCTCTCGATGGCCTGCTCGTCGTCGATGAGCAGATAGCCCTCCACGCCGTCCACACGCTGCGCGTAGCGCTCGATGCGGTAAGGCGTGTCGTCGCGCGGCGACCACTGCGCCGCAAAGCTCATGCCGCCCGTGACCGTCACGCCGCCGCTCTGCGCGTCGGCGGTGAAGCCCTCGAAGCCCTCAAAGGTGTAGCCCTGCAGGGCAAGCGCGGGCGCGTAGGCCGTGCCGCCGTACTTGATGGTATAAACGATGTCGGGCAGCTCCGCGCTCCGGAACGTGCCGTAGGTGAAGGTCACGTCGTAGGACTTTCTCTCGTAATAGACCCGCACCACGGCGCTGCCGTCCGCCTTGATGGTCTGCTGCGCCACGCCCGCGCAGGCATAATTATCGTAGTTCACGCCGTCCACTGTGCCGGTGCGCGGAGAAACAGCCGTCCGCTCTAATGTCGTGCCGGTGCAAAGGTCGTCGTTCGCCTTGGTGTAGGTGCCGTTGAGCTCCTGCAGATAGTGTTCGACCCGATACGGCGTATCGTGTGCCGGCTCCCACTTGGCGTAGAGCATCATGCCCTTCGTGCCGCTGAAGGCGGGCATCACCGCGGGGATCGCGTAGCTCTGGCGCAGGTCGCTGTCGCTGTACCAGCCGGCGAAGGTATAGCCCTGCTTGATGGGCGCGGCAGGCACGGTGATGGCCGCGCCCTTGCCGGTCACGATCATCGGCACATAACTGCCGCCGTTGGAATCAAAGGCGTAATACTGCACGTTGGCGGGATCGCTCCATTCAATGTGCAGCGTGCGCTCGATCGGCTCGGAGGTGAACGCCAGCGCGCCGTTCTTCCAGCGGATCGTCACATCGCAGCTCTCCTTGATGGAGCTCGCGTCGGGCGTGATGGTGACTGTGTTGCCGGCAGGATCGTAGCGGAACGCGCCGTTGCTCAGTTCGATGGTGAAGTGGCTCTCGGACGCGTCGTCGTAGTTGCCTGCGGGGTTCTCGTCCCCGTCGTAGAGCTCGCCGGTCTTCATGTCCATATAGCTCATGTCGAACAGCGAGGAGGGCAGCGTGACGGTGCGTACGCTCTTGAGGTCGATGCCGAGCCGGTCGTCGTCCTCGTCATACGCGAAGTCGTAGACGTTCTCCTGTGCGCCCGCGCTCCACAGCGGCCACTGACCGTCGTAGATCACCGGCTGATAGGTCAGCTTGTCGCTCGAGAAAAGCTGCGCCTTGAAGCTGATGGTCAGATACAGTCCGATCTCGACAAACATCGCGCCCGCGGCGTTGGAATCCTTGCCGCCGCTCTGCGTCCAGCTCAAATGGTAGTAGAAGTAGCCCCAGAGCTGCGCGTAAGCGCCCGCCTCGGCCGTAATGCCGATGGAGTCCAGCTTGAGCGAGAACAGGCCGACCGCGATCTCGAACTCCACGCCCACGCGCACGCCGACCGTACCCATGACGTAGAAGTCGAAGTTGTAGTGCGCCTCCTCCAGATCGATGGTCTCGTTGGTGGACTGCTTGTGGAAGAGCAGGATGGAGAAGTTGTAGCGTCTGGCCACGCCGAACTCGAAGCTCATACCCATCGTGACGTAGAGGTTCGCCTTCACGACAAAGTCGGCGCTGATGCCATAGCAGAGGATGTGGAACGGGTCCACATTGCCCTCCTGCGCGAAGATCTCCTTGCGGACGAGGTCGATCCAGCTCTCGTCGGCGTCCTCCATCATCGCGGAGTATTTATCCGCAAGGCCGCCGCCCTCACCGGCCTTCCAGTCCACATCCTCGCCGAAGAAGCTCTCCTTCTGTTCCATCAGATCCTTGATCTGCTGGCCGATGTTGATGATCTTTTCCTCGGGCGCAAGACCGGTCACGCTCTTCCAATCGAAGCCGTCGTCGTCCTCGCCGGCCGTCTTGGCGGTGGCGGTGATGGCGATGCCGGTGTAGGTGCCCACGTCGATGTTGGCGTTGAGGCGGTAATCGTAGATGTAGGGGAAGATCCACTTCCACTTCCAGATCGCGCCGCCGCTGGTGTTGACGGTGAGCAGGACCTCCTGCTCGAACACGGCGGTCATATTGATCTCGATGGAATTGCCGTTCTTGCCCTCCACGGTGGTGGAGAACTCGATGGACAGCTCGGCGCGGATGCCGTAGCGGTCGGCAAAATGCTTGAGCGAGCCGACGTTGACGGTCGCGCTGATGTTGATATGATCCTTATCGAGCAGCGGGCGCGAGACCGCGCTGTACAGCGTCAGGTCGCAGCTTTGCACCAGCGCGCCGTCCGCGTCGGTGATGGAGTAGGACGAAAGGCCCATGTCGCTCAGCTCCTGGAAGCCGTCCGTCTCCAGCGCCAGCTCGGTGAGATACTGCGCCGCCTGCTCGGCGAAGCCGCTCTCGCGTGCCTGACGCACCATGTCGTCCTCGATCTCCGCCCTCTGCGCGGCGGTCAGCTCGATCTCCTCGTCGCGGGTGCTGTAGAGGTCCATCGCCGCGAAAACGTCGGCCTCCGCCGCGTCCTCGTAGGTGAGGACATAGTATTCCTCGCCGTCCTGTGTGGTAAGGGTATCCACACGGGTGATCCTCGCATAGCCCTGGGCCCGAGCGCTGTTACTGCCCCATGCACCGGAGTAGAAGGCGAGGAAGTCGCCCACGTCGATGGTCGTCTGGGAATCCAGACCCATCTCGGCGTACTTGTCGTCCGTGTAGGTCATGTTCTCCACACGGACGGTGGCGGCGTCATTGTCCGCATTGTCGTCGGTGTCCCAGCCTTGATCGGTCGGGAACGGCAGCACGTCGGGCGTGAAGAGCACGTCCGCGGAATCCGCCGTCTTATAGGTATAGGTCGTGCCGCTGGCCGCCGTGATCTGCACGTAGGCCACCGCGCCGTCGTTATCCGTGCGGATGCTGCGGTCAGCCGGACTCATGCCCTCGTAGATCGCTACGGTGTCGCCCACGGCAAGGCCGCCTGCGGCATAGGTGAAGCTGCCGGTCTGCGCCACGGGGGTGACGGGCTGGGTGTTGCCGTTTTCGTCCTGCACGAGCGAGGTACGGAACAGGCCGTCAAGGCTCGTGGACATCCCCGTCACGTCCTTCTTGGGAATGTACTTCACGCCGCCGGAGAGCGTGAGATTGTCCACCTCGACCTTCTCGGTGACGATGTTCAGCACACGCACGCTCGGCGCCTGCCCCGCGCCGTCCACCACGAAGCGCGCGTCGGAATCCGCCTTCAGCTCCACGCGGTAGGTCTGGCCCTGCTGCGGCGCAAAACTCACCGTGCCGTTTGGAACGTTGTACAAAACCGCTTCGTTGTTCGCCGTCACATTGATAAAGGAATCAATGCAGCCCTCGGCATAGCCTCTGATGCCGAAGGTGTAGCCGCTCACATTCGCCGCCGGAACAGTGACGGTCACATAGTTGGGCGTCTCCGCCTCGTTGGCGTTGACCGCCATGACCTCGCCCAGCTTGGCGTAGAGGGTCATGTCCTGATTCACGGTGTCGTTCGTCCCGGCCGCGCGGGTCAGGTCGCTGTCGTAGTACCAGCCGAGGAACACCTTGCCCTCCACCGTTGGGGTGGACAGCGAGGAAATGCGCGTACCCGCGGCGACGATCGATTTGGGCATCGAAGCGCCCTCGACCACGAAGCTGACCTCATAATGGGTCGTGACGGTCGTGCCGCCGCTGGACGTGCCGCCGCCCGAGGGCTTCTGCTCCTCGGGCTTCTTATCGCCGCTCTCCTGTCCGCTGCCCGGCTCGACGCTCACGCGCTCACTCTTCACGCCCGGCTCGGAGTACCAGGTCTCCACGGCCTTGTCCGTGCGCTGGCAGAGCGCGGCGGTCTGGGCGCGGGTCGCCTTATCCTTGGGCGCGAAATTCACGCCGTCGCCGTTAAGCAGGCCCAGCGCCCACAGCTTGCCCACCGCGTCCTGCGCCCACGAGGACACCTCGTCAAGGTCGGCAGGCTTTGTCGTGACCGTCGTATCGGCCTTCGGCATCGCGTCAAAGGTCTCAAAATAGCGCACGAAGAAGACCGCCATCTCCTCGCGGGTGATCCTGCCGTCCGGCGAGAACTTCCCGTTTCCGGTGCCGGTGGTGATGCCGTAGCGCGCCGCCCACTTGACAAAGGGCGCGTACCAGGTTCCCTCCGCGACGTCGATGAAGTCCGTCGCGCCGGCGTAGTCCGCCGCCTCAACGCCCGCCATGCGGCCGAGCACCGTGACGAACATCGCGCGCGTCATCGGGCCTTCCGGCTCGAAGGTCGTCGCGCTGGTCCCGTCAAAGAAGCCGTTGGCGCGGGCGTACAAAACCGCCGCCTCATACCAGCTGCCGCTCTTGACGTCGGCGAACGGGTTCTCCGGCTTTGCCGCCGTCGTGCCCGCCGTCTGGGTTTGGCCCGCTGTCGTCTCCGCAAGGCCCTTCACCTCGTCCGCCAGAACATTGGCGGGTACGAGCGTGATGACCATGCAGAAGACCAGCAGCAGGCTGACGATCCGTTTCTTCATGCTCTTTCTCCCTTCTGAACTCTGTGTGGATACGTCTGCTGACAATGTAATTGCTTCTCCCCGGATGGGGAGAAGCAAAGTCCCCGGGGACTTTGCCGTGGTTTCCCGGTGATTTTACGCGGAACAGTATACCTTCTTTTGCAAAAAAATGACTGCGGACGGCTCGAAATGTAGGGATCAGCACCCCGAAATGCGTCGCTCCGCCGCCTCCGCGCCGTTTTTTGACATCAAAACATCCAGCTTACTCTTGACAAGCCGCCGCGATGATGTCATAATGTTTTTTATGAAATGACATTATAATGTCAAACCCCGTCGAATTATGGGGTCTGACCGCACCAAAGGGGGAATTTCGGTGGAAGAAGCCAAGGTCAAGCTGCTCGTCTACGCCACGCCGGACGAGCGCACGCGCATCAAGCTGGCCGCGACCAAGCTCGGCATGAGCATGACGCAGTTCATGCTCGACACCATCATGGAGCAGGTCGTAAGCGTCGAGGAGCTGGAAAAGAAGGGGGCGGAGAAGTGAAGACCATCGCCATCATGAACCAGAAGGGCGGCACGGGCAAGACGACCTCCGCCATCAACCTCGCCGGCGAGCTGGTCCGGCGCGGCAAAAAGGTCCTCATCATGGACATGGACACGCAGGGCAACGCCACGAGCAACCTCGAGCTGACTGACATCCCCGCCACCACGCTCGCGGACGTCATCTGCGATAAGGATCGCCGCATTCCCGACGCCATCTGCCATACGAGCGTCGAAAACCTCGATGTGATCCGCGGCGGCGCGCTGCTCGCCCCCGCGCTCACCGCCATGCAGGAGCTGCCCTTCGGCCGCGACATGACGCTCCGCCGCCTGCTCCCGCAGATCCCGCAGGACTACGACTTCGTGTTCTTCGACTGCTCGCCCTCGCTCGAGAGCCTGTTCAACATCAATGTTCTCGTCGCCGTGCAGTACATTCTCATCCCCATCAAGGTCGATAAAAACTCCATCGAGGGCTACAACGTCATGCTCGAGACGGTGCAGAATGTGCGCGAGCTGGTCAATCCGGACATCCGCGTCCTCGGCATCTTCATGACCGCCGTTGAGTCCGGCTCGACGCTCGATAAGGAGATGATCGCCTCCTTCCCGCAGATGCTGCCGGAGCTGGCGTTCCGCAGCTACATCCGCAAGAACATCGACGTGAAGAAGGCGCCGCTGGCGCTCCAGCCGCTGTGCTTCTTCTCCCCTCGCTGCGCCGCGACGGCGGACTACGCCGCGCTGTGCGACGAAATGCTGGAACGAATGGAGGGCTGAGCATGGCGAGCAAGAAATCTCCGTCCATCTTCGGGACGCTGCAAAAGACCACCGAGGCCGCCAGCGCCGTCAACGGCGAGTTTGTCCGCCAGCTGCGCGTTTCCGACCTTGAGGATAACCCCATGAACCGCTTCTCCATGGCGGAGGACGAGCAGTTCCTCTCCACCGTCGAGAGCGTGAAAAAGGACGGCTTCCTTGAGGACATCATCGTCACCCCCGCCGCGACCGAGGGCAAATACCGCATCGTCAGCGGCCACCGCCGCGTCGCCGCCGCGCGAAAGCTCGGCAAGACGACCGTGCCGTGCAAGGTGCGCCACTATGAGGACTCCCTCGCCGAGCTGCGCGCGCTCATGGGCGCGAACCTGCACCGGCGCAATCTCTCGCCGTTTGACATGGCGCGCCAGCTTGAAACGCTGCGCGAGGTGCTCAAGGCGGAAAATAAACTCCCCGCGAACATCAAGGAGCAGTCTGAGCTCATGGCCGAGCAGACCGACCTCTCCCGCGCGACGGTCGAGCGGTATTTAGACCTCCTGAACCTCGACGAAACGCTCACCGCCTGGGCGGAGAGCGGCAAAATGACCATGACCGACGCCTACGAGCTGGCGCGCAGGAGCAACGCCCACCTCTACCCCGCCGTCGAGGAATTCGTCGCCAAGGCGGGCGAAACGGACGACTTCCCCGTCCTCGTCCACCGCGCCATCGCCTACGCCAAGGCCGCGGAGCTGTCCCCCGCGCCGCCCAATGCCGCGCCGAACGCGCTGCGCAGCGTCGATTCCTTCGGCCGCGCCATCCGCCGCTCCACCGCGCAGCTTCGCACCCTGAAGCTCGACGACGCGGACAAGGCGACCGCCAAGCGCAAGCTCGATACCTGCCTTGCCAATCTCGATGAGCTGCGCCGCACGGTCGAAGCCCTCAAAAACAGCCTCGACTGACCCCATTCGCACAAAAAAAGCTGCAAGCACCGCTTGCAGCTTTTTTCTTTGCTCACGCCTCCGCGATCTCGCCCCACGCGAGCTCCAGCGCGCCCCCGTGCAGCGTCTCTGCGCGGTCGAGCGTCAGCGCCGCGCAGGGTACCGCCGTCACGGTCAGGTGCGCGCCCTTCTGCCGCGCGATGGCCTCGCGGAGAGCCGCCATGCCCTCCGGCGCGGGCAGCCGCCCGTCCTGAATTGCCGCCAGCTCGGCCGCGTAAGCGGCAAAATCCTCCGTCACCTCGCCGCGGTCCGCGCCGCCGACCGAGACCGCCAGCGCCGCGAGACGAGCGCGCGTGAGCGTCTGCCCGCCCGCCATCGCGGCATAGACGCGCGCCCTGCGGCGCGCGCCGTCCTCTCCCGACCAGTCGGCAAGGCCGTACTCGCGCTCCCAGCGGGAAAGCCCCGCCGCGTCCGCCTGACCGACAAGCAGCCGCGCATTGACCCGCTCCCCCGCTTCGCGCAGCAGCGCCTCGCCCGCCTCGCTTGCCTTCAACACCGCGCCGACCGGCTGAATTTTCGTCACGCTCTCCGGCAGTCTCATGCCGTCACCTCCGTGAGCGTCACCGTGCCGGGTACGCCGATCTCGCGCTCGCCGAGCGCGAAGCTGGTCCCCGCGCCGCCGAGTGTGAAGGCCGTCACATCGGCGACCCCCTCCTGATCGAGCAGAATGGCGCTCACACGCGCGTAGCTGACGAGGCGGGTCGTCGTTAATGCCCCCTCGCGGCAAAACGCCGTGAAGGCCCCTTTAAATGCGTTTACGACCCCTTCGAGGCTCGCGCCCTCGCTCAGAACGACGCTCGCGGCAATGTTCAGCGGCTTTTCGACCGCTGCG